>Ga0315281_10003592_pt1 | contig 22694 bp, 25 predicted proteins | sample YL17G07_0_MG_FD_204540 | JGI IMG/M metagenome (GOLD analysis project Ga0315281, IMG submission 204540) | Sediment microbial communities from Yellowstone Lake, YNP, Wyoming, USA - YL17G07_0 | ecosystem: Environmental > Aquatic > Freshwater > Lake > Sediment | place: USA: Wyoming | collected... | reverse complement strand
CATCGTCAAAGCCCTCCGTAAAGAAAAAGGCTATGATGTCATTTTCGACCTGCAACCTTCAGGCATCGCTGATTTCGAACCTGCCCTCGATATTACAGACGAGCTCGTTCGCCGCTATGACGCCTCCAAGGCCAGCACTGCCCCCGTTGCCCCCAAACGCTAGCCGAGTGAGAAGGATGTGGAGGCGATCCGCATCCTCATTGTACCGCCGGCGGGGGTTGCATTATAATCGGTGTGTGTCGGCCTATAAGGAGGAATAAATCATGAAGAAGATTCTTTCATTGGGAGCGGTGGTTTTTGTATTGGTGGGAGGCGTCCTACTCGGGCAGAAATCCGGAAAATCAGCGTATCCATACAAGATGGATAAGAACGTCGCTACAGCCGTTTTTGCCAAGAAGACCTATGATGAGGTATGGGGGGCGACGCTCAAGGCGTTAATTGCCTTAGACTATAAGGCCACAACATCGGAGAAGGACGCTGGAATCATAAAAGCCCTCTATAACAAGACGGAGTCGGTGACGACTAAGGAGGGATACACGACCTCGCTGACCAGGATGGCCAAATATAGCAAGATAGCCGTTAGGGTTGATGCTCAGGAAGATAAGGTGGCGGTTTCCTTGCGTTGGGATTGGGCCGAACAGTTCACGCTTCCTCCGACAGAACCCGATGGAAACAATATTTTTTCGGCGCTCTATGACAAGATAGCCGAACTTCTTTATAGAAAGGTCGATGAGAAGTAGCCGAACCGGGGAAACTCATCCTCGTAGCCAGCCGTGTACTGGAAGAAGTTTTTGCGCGATTGTCATAAACGACTAAAAAAGGGGTGAGGCGCCGAGGGGCCAGAGGCCAAATGATCGGCATGGCCCCGATCATAAGGACGCCGGTTAGGGCGGGTTATCGCGCCTGGTCATAAAAAGACGGTTGAGTCGGGGTACTGTGCAAAGAACTTCCTCTCCTCGACCTGTTTCCGTTGAAGTTCCTCTAGCTGAAGTGCCGACCAGGGAAGTGGCTTGATCATGGCTTTACGATCCGGCTGCCACCCTCAGACCTCATCCACGAGTTCATCTCCTCCTCGGCCGAGCGCAGGATCTCCCGAGTTCGCTGACAAGGAAGCTTGAGGGCTTCGGGTACGCCGTGGACGACTTGAGGCATATGGGCGGCCATCTCGGGCTCAGTCCAAACGCCTCGCATCGATTTCACTGCGTGGACGATGGCTCCCGCAGCAGCGTTGGCCACGTCGTCGTGGAAACCAGCAAGCTGGGGATGATCTATCTTATAGCGTCCTCCGGCCTGAGGCCGGCATTCAAGCTGCCGGAGCTGCAGCATGAGCTTCTCATCGTTAAGGAGCACGAGCTGGCCGCTGCTCAATCGAGGCTGAAGTTCACAATACAAATCGCTAGCAGAGAGATCCGAAGGAGTCACCCGAATGCCATGTTTCCTGAAGGCATCTTCAACCCAGACCCCTCCCCAGCGATCGGAGATGATTTCCGCGATGCCATAATGTTTGAATATGGCCGAATACTCTGCCACGACCTCATCGGGCACGAACGGGCTCACGTGTTCTCGGAGCAGGTCGAGGTGGACTTTCCCATCCCCAACATGAGCGATGGCAAGGGTGAAGCTGTCCTGACGACCGCCTGAAGGATCAACAAAGCCGACGTACCGTCGCCCCGATTCAGGACCTGCAGGTACGGCGGTGCAATAGAGCTGAACCAGCGCCTCCGGGATGAACGCTTCGAGGTCTTCGCGAAACTCGGCCATGTACTCGGCCGCATAAAGCACGCGGTCCCGCTTGAGCAGACGGTCGATAGTCGATTGCTTATAGCAGGGATTCATCAGCGTAGTGGGGGCCCTCCAAATCAACCGGTCCTCGTCATCAACGCCCCAGCACGTTTTCCACAATTCATAGACGAGCCCGAATTTTGCCCACGGTGTGGTGATGCCGAGCAACTTGGCTCCTGGAAGCAGAGAGGGAAGGATCGATGTGATGATTTCCTCCGCCGGGTTGGCCGATCGCTCATCGCGGAGGAACGCCATTTCATCAAGGCAGGCGAAAGCGACAGAGAAACCACGAAGGGCACGAAAGCTGGCGGTCTTAACGCCTATGCAGGCTCCATTGGCGAGCCAAAGTTCGTCCGCCGTCTCACGCGTTACACAATCAGGGAAAGTCGAAAGCATTGCCCGGATGTATGAGAATACTACGCCTGCCTGTGCCCGGTCGGTGGCGATGACAAAAAGCCAGAACTTTTCACCCGGTCCGACGCGTTCTTCCCAGCTGCCGAATAGGGCTTCAAAGGCCGTGATGAGTGCGGCGGTTTTCGATTTCCCCGACCGCCGTCCACAAATCGCAATCGCCTCATCCCATCCTTTTCCTGTCCTCGGCGTCACCCGCCCGGTGCACTGGCGAAACATCGCGAGCTCGTCCTCATCCATCTCTAGGCCATAGAGCGCACGGTGGAAGGCGAACCAGGCGGCCCAGGTCTCGGGATGGGGGAAGAATTTCGCGAACGCGTTATCCGAAAGGATAGTCGATATGATGTCTACAGTCTTGGTCGTGTCCATGCTTGCTCCTTTCCAAGCTCGCCGGGTCTTCGGAGCTGGTCGATTTGAAGGAGCAGGGCACGAAGCTCCCTCGATCGCTCAAGAGGATTCTTCACGAAGCGTTTGATGCACCTAACTTCCTTCTCTAAGAGCCGGATCATGTACTCCTGGCTGATGGGTATCGGATCTGGCCGCCCTGGACGTCCTTCGATTCCGTCACTATGAAAGAAGCAGTATTCGGCATCGTGCAGGGCCATGGCCATACAGGGCTTTCCTTGGTGAGTGAAGCCCTTGCATCGCGCCATGGTTAGGGCTTCCTCCATTCTGCCCGAATGCGCTCCGCTTCAAGTTTTTCGTTTTCAACTTGCTTTCGAATCTTTTCGGCATCGCGCTCCGGACGAGGAATCATGATCTTCTTCATCGTCTCGCGCTCCTCCATATAGTTTGGAAAACCAACGACAGGGAGCTTCTCCTTGACAAGTCGCCATTCGACCGATTTGAACTTAACCAGAGGATCGTGAATGTCCAAGGGAATCAGTCGGGCTAAACCAGGTGGGACCGAAACGAAGTCGTTGACAATCCCGAATACCACAATGCCTATGGGTATCGTGACTCTCACGGACTGGGGAATGTCTTGGCCATTGATAAGGTCTATTGCCCATCCTTCGTATGGAGGCTCCCACTTGGGGTTTTCCTTGGCTGAAACTTGTCCGTCCTGCTCGAACACGATCCGGCTATATCGGCTATACGTTGTTAATGGCGACCAGCTTTCGATAAAGCACTCCTTTCCTGGCTGGAGAAAGAACATTGTCCTGCCGTACTCCTCCACTTGAACAGGGGAGGAGCGCCTATTAACTAAGAGGGTAACGAATTGTGGTTCCTCGTTTGCCAAATCGGCTTGACGCCATAGGCGCGGTGGCGATTCGACTTTCTTTGATTCCCCCATTGTCCTTATGAGAGGCATTAGTTTTCTCCGTGGAACCAAGCGCATACGAAGCACTTGGCCATCCGTAGATTTTCTTTATTCATTTCCATCCCTTCTTTCAGATTCTTTTTCTGGCCAAGGAGATCCTTCGGGAACTCGGTACATCGCCGGACCCCCGACAGCCTTGAGAGAGCACTCATTGGGGGCCGGGTGGAAAAAGGAGATCCCCCCGGGTGCCATCTCCATCCTCCCGGAAGAGAAAAATCCACCCGGTCCCCATTCACTCGTAGGAAGAGATCGAAGAGACGAGAAACGACGACAGGCGATCCGCCCAATCCCCTTCGCCGTCCCATACCCGATCACCCTGTTGCCTCCTTGGCCACGGAGTCCCAAGTCTTGAGGCCATCGTCGATAGGCCCCTGGATTTGCTCAAGCTCCCGAGGCTCGCGCTCAACCACGACCCAACGGACATCCCGGTGAGTCACAAGGTAGCCTGGCCACTCCTCTGATCGGGCTTTGACCGGGACCTCTAGGATTGTTATCTTACTAAACGGAGCAAGTGGGTGGTGAGCCTCTACCCCTATGGCGACTGGGATCCCTTTCGGCAGGAAGATTCTCTTACCATCGACCATAAGCTGCTCTGCGGGCTTGCCATCTGCATTAAGGATTGAGATCTCCCATCTGCCTCTTGACGGTTCCTTCCACCCAGGCCGTTCCTCCAGGAATACGCTTCCATTGGCCTCCCATGTGACCGTGTCCCACTTGGCGTACACGTCGAGCGATGATCTTGTTTCGATTGTCGTGCCGTCCTTGGGAAGCAGGGTGAGCAACGGACCATCCGCTTCGTAAACGACCAGCGGCTCTACGCGGCGGTTGATCAATTTTGTCATGAACGTCTCAGGCATCATTTTTCTCCTTCATTAGATAAATGGGACCGGATGTTGGGAATTTCTACAAAATCACAACTTTAGGGGCGGACAGTATCTCGCACGCGCTGTTCCTCTCGGACAAGGTCCGTATGGGCTTGTCTCTGCCGCACGTCCGCTTCCCGTCGTTCCTTAGCGGACTGGCGAGGATATGATCGCGCTCTCAACGCCTTGGCCCCGGAAGCGTCCAAACCAAACGACCCCATGATCTTGGCGTCCAGGCGTTCCCCTTCGTGCTCGATGAGCAAACGTTGGGCCAGAGGCTTGAGTTGTTCAGATCGTTTTGGGATCGCCAGTGTGGAGCCTTCCAACGCCAGCATGAGCACCTCAAACACCTTCTTCGGGAGAAGAGAGGCGATCAACTGGAATTCCCAAGATCCGGCGGCCTTCAACCACTCCTCGGTGGGCAAGAACTCTTCGTCTTGTTCAGGAAGGGCCTCATCGATGAGTTCCCCATATTCCTGCGCCTCCGACTCAGGATCATAGCTGGAACAGACTTCTTTGATTATCCGATGCTCGCTGGCCTCAACTCCCTCCGGCGGTTGAGCAGTTTGGCAGGAGTAGCAAAGCCAGCTGCTTCTTCGCCGATGGAGACGGGTGATCAGGAAAGAAAGGAGGTATCGGTTCCACTTTTCCCAAAGCTCATCGGCGGTGAGGGTGGCATAGCTGGGATGATTCGCGGACCATGCTTGCATCTTCTCCATAAAGTCCCCAACCAAGTGTTCTAGCTCCTTCGGGTCGGCCACGACTGGCTCCGATAGACCATTGTCATTCAGCGCTTTCCACTTTATGAATCCCTTCAGCCCCTCTAGCTCGTTAGCCGTCGGCTGCGCATGAAACCAACGATGTATGTAGTCCTTCGTCTGTGTCAGCAGTTCTTTATTCGTTTCCATATCTATGCACCTTATCTTCGGCGCTTTTTCGTGCCGATTCCCGGCGAGCTCTCCTGGTCACAGGAACCTCGCGGCCCGCTGGGCCATCCGGCGCTCAACTTCGGCGGTTGTCTGGTCGTCGATGTACGTCTTCGTGGACTCGATGTCCCGATGCCGGAGCCAGCCTTGCACGGTTGCCAAATCCTCGCCGCCACGGATCATCTCCTGTGCGGCGGTGTGTCTCAAGTCGTGAATCGAACGCGGCATTCCGACACCGGCCTTCTTCGCCAGCAGCCGGAACGCAGCCTGGGCCGCATCTCGGCTGAGGTGCCCTGAGCGGGGTAGGGTAGAGGACGGGAAGACGAAGGGATTCTCGTCGGAGCCTCGTTCCTTCAGCCAGCGGAGGTACTTGTGCTCGATTTGTTCGGGCAGGTCATAAACGCGGACCCGTCCGTCCTTCTTGGCCTTGATCGTCACTTGATGTGAGGGCAGGTTAAAGTTCTCAAGTTGGAGGGAAACAACTTCGGCTACTCGCATGGCGAAGTAGTAGACCAAGGAGAAGAGCAGGTCGTACTTTCGACCTGCCTTCTTAGCCGCCTTCATGAACCGTTCCAACTCCTCGGCTTTCATGTAGCGGCGGCGCAGGATCTTCGTCCCCTCAGGGCGTCCTGGGCTGCGTCTCTCCGTGACCATCAATCCTTCCTACCGGCGTAGGGCAGGTCTTGAAGCTTAATCGGCCAGGCCATGTTGCCCAGCGCACGAATTTCCGCCTCGGAGAACTCGCCCCATTCCTCCTCAATGCCCTGAATGAGGCCGAACCAGATCGTGTCGTCCACGACGGAGCCATCCTCCATGACGCTCCCGGAGCCATCGGCGACCCGGCGTTCTTCGACCTTCTCCGTGGCGAACCAGTACCAGCCGGTGAAGGACTCCCAGCCTTTCAGGACTCTGTGAGGTCCGGCGTAAAGACCGTCATCCTCAGTATGGAGCTTCGCGCTGTTTACCATATTGTTCACCATAATTAAAATTATCAGGAAATAATTAAAAGTGTCAAGCCCATTCTTGGGACGCTGGCACTAAATACTGTACTCAGTTGAGCAGATAATTAATGAAAGGCCCTAAATGTAGTGGCCATCGCTAACTGTCAACCACACGCATGGCCCGGGACCAGAGGGGCCTATAAAACTGAAGGGAACGGCAGTCTTCTCGTCTCTACGGGTCGTTCGGGTCCGAGGGGGCACCCAATACACGGAGCCCAGCGGATCGACGTGGAGAACGCAGGAGAACGCTGGAAAGGGCCGGACTACAGCCCCGTGTGTGGGGTTATGGACAACTACAGTCCTTCTTGACTTCGGACACAATCTTGCCTGCTCCCCATATTCCCATCCCGTTCATCTCAAAACCTCTAGGTCATGGTTTCTCCAAAGCAACTGGCGTTCGGCAGGCTCAGATGCAATTCTGGGTAGGTATTCACATAAACGCTAAGCCAATCTGGCCCGCCTTCCCACTAAAATTACTTCTAAAGAGTGTTCTATGATGCACTGCAGCTATCGTCGTAAAAATCCTCTTTTCTTTTTGTCAGCCAACTAAAGAGAGATTACGTTAGCGCCCCTTTGTATGTTAATTTGCAGACGTTAATGTACCCTAGCTATAATGGACAGGAGGTCAAAGTAGAATGCCCCTAGATTTCTCAGTTAAGCCTTTGGTTGAAGAAAAAATAAGAGACCTTGAAAGAGAATTTCAACAATGCCAAGGTTTAATCCTGACGGAAGATGATCTGAAATGTCTTGTCTTTGGAAAACTAATGGAAATTCCAGACTTATCGGAAAAAGAGATCACTCTAGATACATACATTTCGGCAAGTCCTGTTCATGCTGAGGTCTCTTGGTATGATGACAACAGAAAATTGACAATAAAGCCGGATATAACAATCCTTGACCCCCAAAACCTAAGTGTCTTGCATGGATGTTATGGTGACCATGCTAAGCTTCCAAGCAAACAATTTGAGTTCTATGGAAAAGCAATTATCTTGGAGCTCAAATTTATACGAAACGTAACAGGAATTAAGAGTGCGACACTAAGAGGTCCAATTTGGAAAGATTTTGAAAAGATCAAAAGACTTTTCGAAAGATTAGAGTCACAGGGCTATCCAGATGACGTATTTTGTTACTTCCTATTATTCAATAAAACAAATACAAAGTGCAGGGAATTTGATTCTTTTGTTGAGCAGAATGGACAGAGCGATAGGCATAAAATCATTTATGCGACAGGAAATGTAAATACTAGATAGGGAAATTTATACGCTCTAAACCAGCGTTCATACCAATAATCTCCTGAGCGCCAAAATACTGCGCTTAGACAACGTTTATGATTTTAAACATATCGATATTTGAAAAGACGGAATAGGGGAAACCTGGTCAGAGGGAAATAGCCGATGGCACCTGATGTGATGTTCGATTCAAAGCGCATTAAGCTCGAATCAGAAACCCTAGGTTCCATAGAAATAAGGCACATGAGATTGGGAGATCTCGTTTTTATTGAACAAAACATTGATGAGATAGTGGACGAAAAAGAGTTCGTCCGCAGGTTGCTGCATAATCAATTGTATTCGCCGAAGCTTGAATACTCTGGTTTCGCAATAATATCGGATAACCAACTGAAAAGCATTGCACGTGAGTTCATTAAGGAAAATAGCCAGTTTTTCGACCATTTCAAAGAGACTTCCGACGCGGAGTTTTATATAAATTTCAGGAATTCAATTCAAAAGCATCAGGACGAAGAGAAGAAAAGGCTTGCAGAAGTTCTCGCCCCGCTCGGCAAAATATTTGACAATTTTCTAAAGCAGTATGAACCGTTGATAGGCCGTTCGCTGATTCAGGACTCATTTGTTTCGGAATTGTCACGAAGCGTTGCGGCCATTTCCAAACAGTGGAGCGAGTCGGTCGCGGGGATAGCTGAGTCTTTCAGACCTGCGATTGAGCAAATTGCGGCGTCAGCTTCTATTATTGAAAAATTGTTTAAGCCTCAGATTGAATCATGGCAACGGTGGACAGATCAAAACAAGAGGCTATTCGAGAACATCAGAAGCCAGTGGGATTCTTTCCAAACGAAATATTCCATCAGAGAAGCCGAAGCGATACGAATACTTAAGAGGTACAAATGGTTTGTCGGCCCATCATTACCGATCGTGTTCGTTTATGAAGTCGTAAGAATTGGAGAGAAACGGGGTAATAGAAGGCGGGAAATCAACGGGCTCTTCGTTTCTTACTTTTGTTCCGGTAATTATAGAGAACTTGAGGCACTGATCAATGGCTGGAAAGGCAATCCGCTCTTTAAGCGTAGGATGAAAATATTCAGGGACTGTATTGAGGGATTAAGAAAGGCAAATGCGAGTTGTAATCCGTCCAACTACATTTTGCCGGCGCTGATTGCTCAAATAGACGGGATACAAAAAGAATATATGGAGAAGCACGGTCTCACGCTTGGCTCCAAGGGAAAGTGGAAGGATGCGTCGGGAAAAGAAGTCGAATGGAAATCGTGGTATAGGTCTCAAACTGCAAACCAAGGCATGATGGATGTCGCGAACGACATATTTTTAAACATCCTTTTTCAGAAGTCACAAAGAGGGAAGCCACTAGAAACACCGTTTGCTTTTAATCGTCACAAGATATTGCACGGCGAAAACATAAGCTATGGGCGCATAGACAATACGCTAAGAGCCTTCTTATTGCTCGATTTTTTGGCTTCACTAAAATAGAGGATTGAGCCGGGAGGAGGCCAGATTTCCCCTAGCCTCTTGAATCGTGAAAAGACGGTTGCGCCGCCGTCCAACGGTGCGGGGGAAACGTTCAATCCTGCCAATGGGCGAGAGAATGGCCTTCTTCGGAACTCGCTGGAGCAAAATCCATACTACACTTTTTCTTCGGTTAGTCTCCGCATAAGACCCGGATCTAGATGCCGACGGGCTTGGTTCTTCCATTTCGTTCTCTTTTTCTCCTGGGAATCTATTAGCATACTTAGGTTCCCGATATCATCCTGACAAAAAACTATAGCGATAGACCTTGAAATTGCCAAGCTAGAAACATAGATTAAAGGACGAGACTTGAGGAAAAGTATCTTGCTCATTGTCAATCGAATTTATTCAGCGCCCACGTATTACAGTCTATTCTTAACTTGTCATACTCACGGATGGATAAATCTGGCTCCATATTCTTGGGATAACCTAAAGGATAGTCTTGAGTTTGCACTCTTGTTTAAGGGGCAGGCGGTTGATGTTTCAGTCCAACAGCATAAACGGTCTATTAGAGTCAGCCTTGCATCAGAAAAGGCAATTCGATCCAAGGATGTCGTTGAACTCGACACCGTCCTGGCTCGAATACTAGACTTGGGACAGGAGACTACAGAACTCATGACCGTGGCGCTGCAGATGAGCAAACCTTATCATCTCCTGATCAAGAAAGGAGCAGGGAGACTGCTTAGGGGAGCCTCCCTATGGGAGGATGCTGCCAAGACTCTATTCACCACTAATTGTTCCTGGGCGTTGACACAAAAAATGTGTGAAAGAGCCTGCTCTGCGAATTATTCTATTCTATCGCCGAAAGGGAGATATCCTTTTCCCTCTCCTTCATCTTTAGCGAATGAGCGCGTCGAGATTCTCCGGAAAAATATTCCTATAGGATATCGTGCCGACTATCTTAGATCGCTAGCTTGCGTTTTCTCTGAAGGTCTATACTTGGAAAATATAGAGATAACTAAACATACTTATGAAGAAGCGTACCAACGAATATCAAAACTAAAAGGTTTTGGCCCATATGCTCGGACCCACCTGATGGTGCTCATGGGCTATTATGAGAGAATACCTATTGATTCTGAGGTTACAAGTTTTATCAGAAAGAGATATAAGTGCGGAGATGTGGAGCGCTTTGTTAATAAAAAATATAGCCCCTGGGGAAAATACAAATGGTGGGGCCTCAAGTTTGAAAAGATGCTCCTAAGACAAAACTGGCTTGGAGACTGATATAAAATTACGAGTTCCCTTGATCAAAATAATTAATAGCTACTTATAGTCCGTAGACTTATATACATCAGATTATCTAAGATGCCGTCTGGAGTAGAAGGTGCAGTCAGGATGGATGATTTAAGGCGGCAATTCGGACGAAATGTGCGACGTTTGCGTGTGAAACTTGGATTCTCTCAAGAAGAACTCGCGCTTGCTTGCGGTCTTGATCGGACTTATGTTGGCAGCGTAGAGAGAGGCGAACGAAATATTTCTTTGATCAACATCGGAAAGATGGCCGAAGCGCTTCGAATCACCCCTTCCGACTTACTGGTATTTCATATTCAGGATGCTGAAGGGGTTAATGATGACGCGAGAAAATCAAAAAAAAATCCTCACAAAAGTTGAGGCGCATATTCATGAGCAATTAATTTCCCAAGACGCCCAAAATGAGTTAAAAACCCTGGGGCCGAAAGGTTATGATTGGAATCCGCGCGTCAGGAACGCGGTCTCGATTTTCCTACCTAAGCTCGTAGAGATAGCTCCCACTCTAGTTGAAGAATGCTTGAAACCATTCAATAGCGCTATTGAACTTCGGAGCTATCTTAATAACGAACTTTTTGACAAGGCTTACACCAGAATTGCGGAGGGAAACGCAAAGGAAGCTCGAGGTTATAAAGCCTTATTAGAAAAATGCAGAGAACTTGGCCAAAAGAGTTGCGGAGCAGTGCCGAATTTGGAGAGCCAACAAATAAGCGCCGAAGTAAAACGTTTTTTATTATCAACACAAGGCTTAGACGGACTGATCCGAGAGAACGGTGGCTCAATGTATCCCGATCTACTTCTCACAGGGTTTGATTATTCTTTTCTTCCTTTTCAGAGTCAGGATAAGCCGATTAGCGGGCCATGTCTGAAAAACAGAGCGTCACCCATCCCCAGCAACGTGCCTGACGGCTGTGAAATAAAAACGAATCAGTCACCAAGAATTAAGGTTGACGCGCATGGGGCTCATCCCGGCCTTCATCTTGGGATCACGTGGGGACTCGTGGACGCCAAGGTTGCGATCTCTGATATATGGATAGCATATATCCGAGTTAAAGATTACTCAATTTCGGATGGACGGGTGGATGTCACCACCAAAAAGCGGTCTTTCGGGCATGATCCATTTATCTCTATTCTCCGGGGGGAAAAATAGGGGATTGATAAATTAGATGACTTTAAGTATCATATATTCCATCTTAAGAAAAAAGTGGGATTTTGCATGGAAAAGGCCTTTTACGAGTTCTTTGCTGGCATAGGTCTTGTCCATCTAGGACTGAAATCAGGCGAATGGAAATGCCTCTGGGCAAATGACATAGACGAAGCAAAAAGAGAAATCTATGAACTCAATTTTACGAACACTAAGTTCTCGTTAAAGGATATCTGGAAAGTTCGTCCTTCAGAATTGCCACACCGCGGCTTCCTCGCCACCGCCTCTTTCCCTTGCACCGACTTGTCCGTTGCGGGAGCGCGAAAAGGGCTAGAAGGGGAGCAGTCAGGGACGTTTTACGCTTGTGCCAAGATTCTTAGAGGTTTAAAGAGGCAGAATAGAATCCCTCCTGTTGTGATGGTTGAAAATGTTGTCGGCTTATTAACCGCCAATGAAGGAAAGGATATTGAAATTGTCTTGAATGAGCTTGCTTCTCTGGGGTATTGCCTCGATTTAATCGAGCTTAACGCTATTCACTTCATTCCTCAGAGCAGACCGCGAGTATTCATTTTCGGAGTTAGCAAGAAGATTTCTGCCTCTCTGATGGTTCGAAAGGACGATCGGATGGCGCTAAGTCAATGGAAAGCGATCATCTCTGGTCAACACGACGTAAGATCTGATAATGTGCTAAAAACCATTGAAAGAAACGCGGCTTTGCCTTGGGCCGCATTTCGATTGTCTTCTCTGCCTAAACGCAAAAGTAATCTAGAAGACGCTATTGAGGATATTCCGGACTCTTCAGAACTATGGTGGTCAACAGAAAGAAAAGACAAAACACTCTCCCAGATGAGCAAACGCAATCTAGAGAAACTACGGCAGATGATGAAATCGGATAAATGCTCATATGGCACAATATATCGCAGGATACGCGCCGAGGGGTCAATGGCTGAGCTTAGAAATGATGGCGTTGCAGGTTGCCTTAGAACGCCCAGAGGAGGATCTAGCAAACAAATTGTTTTAAAAGCCGGGCATGGAGAGTTCTCCGTGCGTTGGATGACGCCTCGGGAATATGCCCGTCTTCAAGGGGTTCCGGATAGTTTTATTTTGCCGAACGACATTACTAAATCAATATTTGGCCTCGGTGACGCCGTTTGTGTGCCTGCGATATCTTGGATTGACGAATATATACTTTCCCCATGCTATGAAACCTGGATTAGCCTTAAGAACTGACATTTTTCAAAGTGGATAAAGTAGATACTTTAACTCGTTCTCGCACAATGGCGGCTGTGCGATCTAGAGGCAACCGATCTACGGAATGGCGGTTAAGACCATTCTTAGTTCAAGCGGGCATTAGGGGATGGAACATCCAGGCTTCCGATCTGCCGGGAAAACCCGATTTCGTATTTTGGAAACAGCGATTAGCCGTATTTGTTGATGGATGTTTCTGGCATGGTTGCCCTAAGTGTTGCCGAATGCCTCAGTCTAATCGAAAATACTGGCAAGAAAAAATCTCAAGAAATAAAATACGTGATGGACAGAATATTAATAAACTCCGCGCTTTGGGCTGGAAAGCACTTCGACTCTGGGAACACGAATTAAGAGGCAACCCTTCTTCTTGCATTAAGAAAATTCGCTCTGAAATAGAAAGATCTAATAAATTCCCTTCGGCTGGATCTGCCCCTTGCTAAGTCCATTTATCAGATTTTATCGAGACTGATTCAAGAAGGGCAGACTAAGATCGAGCTCATAGCCGTTGAGGCGAGTTTCTCCTCTTTCCTGACAGCCGTCTAGGTTAGATATACAATTTTACCACGATCAGGAGGAGAGATTCGGATCAAAGGACGCCAGTTTGTCTAAGAGGGAATTTTAACATCCTTCAGTAATCTTGTCTGAGGTGGGCCGATTGTTAAATCGACTCAGTTCAACGAATGGGGACTTAACCTTTTCATAATTGACCTGAACGCTGCTATCAGATGTTCTGACCAAATGCGATTTAGGTTTCTGGGGTAAGAAGCCCTTATTATCCTTGATCATGAAGATGTGAAAATTAGAACCAGGAACAATTCTTGCCTTGAGCTTTCCGCTCCGGACGAATCTCCTTACCGTTGCTGGTTTTACATTCCAGTAATGGTTGAATTCCCACATTGCATACCAAGAGTCCTTATGCTTGTAGGCAGCAACGGGGATTATCTTCTTCCTTCGCGCATCGCGACAAGCAATACAGCTGATCCCATACTTGTCATACCAGCCCCGTTCGCCAGAAACCGTGGCGTAGCAAATGCCGCAATTGTATTTAAGGTCATCAAGGTAAAAACCTTCGGGATGATCTTGCAGTTTAAGCTGTCTGCGGCGATCCTCCCTGGCAATATCCTGAAGAACCCTGACAAATCTAATGAGATTATTGAAGGCTTCCGCCGCCGCATTCAAAGAATATTCTTTGCCGTATTTTCTTTTGAATAACTCCTGAAACTCTTTGATCGCTTTATCGTCGAGCATATGGTCTATTTATTGACCAAGGGGAAATTAAGGATGCCACTTTGGAGGAAGAGGGATCCTTTGCGATATCGTAATCCAGTTGTATTCGTCTAAATATTTTGCAAGCGGTAATGGCAGATTTAATCCGAGCTTATTCGACAGATACAATGCCATGTCCTGATGGCCAATTTTTGCGTCGAAATCGTCTTGACAGAGATGCGCAGCGCTTTGCATTTCCCGGAGGAAGAATGCGTAGCCTTGGCCAGTAAATACGCCTGGACAACCAGACACATAGTGCAGGGCAATTGAATCATCCCACATTACGAACAAGTCAGGGTTCAGAACGCCCAGTATTTTTGCTCCAGCAGTAGTTCTATTTCCATAACAGTGGGCAATTTTATTGAATATCAATTCAATTGCATCAGAGACGGAAATATGGTTGGTGTTTACATTAACGGAGTTGTCAAAATTGACGTTCTCTATTCTAAGATTTCTTGTCGCTTGAATGAAGGGGCTGACTTGTTGTATGGCGCCAAGTACGGCAGAGGCGGATTCCTGCCTATTAGGGAATCGACTGCGCCACCTATTAAGGAATCCACCAATCAATTTGTCGCATACTTCTTTTGGGCTCACATTCGCTGGGTCAAAGACTAACGATTCACGAAATCTGCTATCCGCGTAAATTGACAAGTATGCGTCTGGTCCTGTGCTTCCAAATATCCTTGCTAAGAAAGCTGCCCACGCGAGCTTTTCGAAAGTAATAGGGTTTTCGACCATTGTTAAATCGCTCACTCCCAATCTATTACCCGTGAGGCTGAGTTTTCAAGCTGTCAGAGTACACGGCTCACCAGCACCTCAGACCATAAAGTTAGGACTCTCAATCCGAAGACGAGGGAGTAAAACAGCTTTGCCGGCTCAAACTCTGATAGGATCACCGCCTTGCCCACTGTCGTCGTCGTTCTTTGAAGGCCCTACGTAACGACTCCCTTAATTGTTGCCGGTGCGCTGGATCAGCGTAGACCTGGCATATGAAGGTTCCCCAACCGCAAGAAGGCCGGCTATAGCGTTTCATTCGGCACCCCGGTGTTCTTTGCGCCGTCGCTCCAAGAACTTCTGATACTTCGGGCTGCTCTTTATAGCAATACTATGCCTTTTTCGGGCCGCACGAGTTTTAAAACGCTTCCTCATAGCCTTGCTCATTTTCCTTCGAGCCTCAGCGTCCTCGTATCGCTCCTTCTGGACCATGCTGGTCTTTTCTGCGTGCTCTTTGGACTTCATGGTTTTCTGAAACTTAGGGCTATTCTTAATGGCCTGCCCATGCCTTCTTCTGAATTCAGGGTCTTGGAACCGCTTCTTCGCCGCCAGGCTAATCTTCTCCCGATGTTCTTTGGAATGCCGATGTGGGCGTTGCCTCCAGGCCCTGCGTAATGACTCGCTCAGCCGCCGTCGCTCCTCGGCGTCCATGTAATGTCTCTCCCGCATCCTCATCTTCTCCCGGAACTCTTCAGAGTGCATGGCGGCCTGAAACTTGGGACTGTTCCTCAGGGCCCTACTCAATCTCTTTCTATGCGCCTTCGACTTCATCGCTTTCTGATGGTTCGGACTATTCCTTAGAGCCTCACCCAGCCGCGCCCGCGCCCCAGGGTCCTCAAAACGCTTCTTGGTGGCCCTACTCATCTTCTCACGAAATTCTTTGGACTTCCTCGCCGCCTGGTACTTGGGACTATTCTTTATAAACCATCCTGTTTTCCTTCGTTCTTGAGGACGCTTGTACCGTTTTGTCGTGGCCTTACTCATCTTTACATGTTCCTCAGGGTCCTCGAAACGCTTCTTCATGGCACAACTCGCGCACCGCTCCGAACCTGTACACCTCTTCTCACCCCAACAGTCGCGGCAGACGAAGGTACCCCATCCACAGGTTTGGTAGTTGATCATCTTCTTCTCTCCGATCATATCGCTGGCACTCCCCGGTTTCAACCCATTTCCCGATCTCTGCTGGCGCTCAGGGTGCGTTCAGACAGGGATTCGGAAATGGTCTGGGATCGCTGGGGTTATGCCGGAAAACGCGGCGCAGGCGGGCAGGACAAGGCGCGGCACACATGACCCTATAAGGTGGTGCAGCGCGCCACCGCAAAGGGCCGTGGTTCTGGAGGAATCCGCCTAAAAACCGGTCTCCTAGGCTGGCTCAGTGGGTCAGGCTTAGGAGCTTAGGAGTTTCCAAGCCGATTTCTATTAATCATGAGAGTTTTATAATTCTGTTTAGGTTATAAGAATATTAGAGACTATAGGAATTGGCATACGAACTCTTAAACTCCTAAGCCGACGCTTATTAACGCCCAATGACAATTCACTGCGACGAGCTATCCTTTACGTTTCAAGTAGTCGATTCCTTCAGCGGTAATTCTGAGGTTAAGATATTCGACAACGCCTTCTTGGTCCGTTGATATGGATTGACCATCAATAAGCCCTTTTTCATGGCAATACTGAATGAGCTTCATCTGGTCTGTCGGCTCAATATAAAGAGCAGATATTGCCTTAGGATTGACGCTTTTTGGGTAGTTCTCGTAGAGATACTGCAATAAGAAATCCACCGGCTCATTGTCGATGGGCATATCTTTTCCAATTACCAGCTCCCGCTCGTATTGCCTTCCTATCAGGTTCTTATAGTGGACGTGTATCTTTATCGTTTCTGTAGCCAATGGCGGCGTATAAATACCAGGTCCCATATCAACCGCAGGCCCATCAGTTTTTGCCCAAAATACCTTAATCTCGATTGGCTGACATGTAAACTTTAGCCGAATCGGGGGGTAGCCTTGCATAGAGACTATGGCGTGATCAATCAGAATGTTGGTAGCAGGTCCATAGCCGATGTTATGCAAGCGGAAATGGGCGCGCTGGAAGACGATTTCCAAATGAGGTCTGAGGCTCAGTTCCGTTTGTTCCTGCGAAAGTTCAACCTGCCTCGCTGACAAATCTCTAAGCTTGTGCGTTTCCCGCGTATACATAAGGACGGCTATGAGCGTAAGGAACAAGACGTATGAGCCGACGCCCTCCGGTATCTTCGGGTCCAGAATCCAAATCACCCCACCAATCAGAACAGCTGCTGCGACGCTGACCCACATGCCTTTATTATTCATGAGAAACCCCCCTTTTTCCAACCACCATTATATATGAGGCGCGACCTTCGCCCTAACCGGCGTCGTTTTGATCAATCGGGGCCATGCCTGTCAAGGCCTTCATGATCATCATGGTATGAGAGTTGAAGGCCTTTGAATTTCGGCTGCTAGTCTGTGCCTCTACCTTTCAGGTAACCATCAGCCGCGATTCTGAGGCTGTGGGATTCTTCGATTCTATCCTGATCGATAAGTGGGTCAGCTTGATAAATCAACACGCAACTCCCAGAACCCCTGACGAAGAACATGCTAAGATCACGATTTCTTTATAGCAACTGACCCTCTGTCTTGTTTTATCCTGCAAGGAAATATACAGTTTCAAGCAGATTCTTTAAATATTCTCGAGGGCATATTCGTAATAAAGAAGAAATAGATATCATGGATGAGTTTGAAGCCATATCTCGAGTCCTTGCCGGTGAACGTGAGGCTTTTGAATTTATTGTGAATAAGTATCAGCCCGCCCTTTTGACTCTGGCCTGGGGCGTTTTGGGAAATAAAGAGGAAGCGAAAGACGTGACACAGGATGCCCTTGTTCGAGCTTACCTGAACCTCAACGGATTTGATCTAGAGAAAAGCTTTAAAAATTGGATTTATTCGATCACCTTTCACCAATGCTTGGATAAAAAAAGAAGGGAAAAGTTATCGCAACACTATTTACAAAAGGCATCTAAGGAACTCTCAGCTAGCCAGTCTGGCGACAGCCCAGGGCAAAGAATGGAAGAAAACGAATATATACATACGATATTGCAGAAATTGAATAAGAATGAACGTTTGGCTATTTCGTTGACCGTGAATGACGGCTATACAGCATCCGAAGTCGCAAAAGTTTTAGACTGTGCTGAAAACACAGCCCGAGTTTATCTTTTTAACGCAAAAAGAAAATTGCGTAAATTGGTAGAAAGGAATCGCTATGTGCAAAAGCCATAATTTCCTTTATAAGATCATCCCTTCAACAAGATGGCAGGCTTTCATTATTCGAGAGCTTATTGAGAACTGTCCACAATGCAATAAGGAAATCGATGTTGATCCAGAGATTCGACGCCATTTTGCAAAGCCGAAATGGGTAGACAAGGAGGCAAGTCTCTGGCCACAAATAAACAAAGAGATTACCCCCGTTGAAACGCAAGAGCTGTTGCTGAAACAAGAAAAGTCAAAAGTACCAATAGCTTTACGAAGGTGGAAGTGGGCTTTAATAGTCGGTGTGTTCATTTTTGCTATCGGGTTGGGCTTGATGAATAAGATACACAATCAGCGAAATATCGCTCTGATAGAAAAAACCCTGTCCGAAGCTCAAGCAAAGGAAAGGCCAAGAGTAGAAGTGGTTTCCGCAGAAATCGGAAGTCAAGAAGCGAAGACTTATGTTTACCAAACTCGGGACGCCTCCTTTTTATGGTTCGCGCCAGCAAAAAAGATCGGGGGTTAAAATGAAAAAACAAATAGAAAGCTTGCTGCTGATCATCCTGCTTTTTGGGGCCAGAAGTATTCTTTTTGCAGGAGATTCGATACTTATCGAATCGCACCTTTTTAAGGGGCTGAGGGGAACCGGCATATCCAAACAAGGAGCTCAAGTTATCATTACGACATTCTCTGCGCCTTTCCTTGTTCCTAGCCAACAACCCTCTTCGGCAGTTGAAGCCGAATTCGAGTTTGTGTCTTCTATGAAGGACGAGTTAGCCAATATCTATCAGTTGAAAAATGTCGATCATTTGACTTCAAGCAGCCTGATTTGGGACGGCAAGAAAGAAAGCGTAAACGAAACAATATTTGTCGATGAAAATATCTATCCAATTACGCTTTATCCAAAAGTACTTAGCGATCAGAAAATCAACTTGAAGATTATTATTTATAAGCTCGAAGGCAAAGTGCATTCCGTGATTTCTCCAGAAGGCGAGAATATTGAGAGACCTCGTACAGGCCTTTTGACAAGTCCATTAGAAATCAGATTCTCTAACGCAGAAGCCGAAAGATTATTGGATACAGAAATAGTCATTAAACTTAATGACCCTGTTGTTCTTGGTTTCCCAGTTAAAGAGGAATCATATTTTTTATCTGTGCTCTTTAAAAAGAAGGTAGAGTATGAGGTCTTAGGCGGCGTTGTAAGCGGACCCATTTATGTGAGTATCCAGAGTATTGACCCCGTTTGCGGAAAGAAAGTTGGCAGGGGATCTGGCTTCGAAAAAGAAGATAGGGCTGCAGTCGTATATAACTATAAGGGAGAAACATATCTTTTTTGTACGCAGGAATGTTCTGAAAAGTTTAAGAAGAACCCGGAAAAATACATAAAGAAAGAAGCGAGCAAGGATATAAATAGAATCGTCCGAGCGGAAACCGAAGTGATTATCCCGCCAAAACCCGTACTGCAGACAATTCCTGTTTATCCGGAGAAAGTTAAGGCAGAAAAGATTGAAGGAACAGTCGTTCTAGAGGTCTCTACTGATAAAAATGGCAATGTAGACAAGGTTCGAGTTTTAAAATCCCTCCATCCTGAACTGGACAAGGCTGCTCAGGACGCCCTTATGAAATGGAAATATGAAAAAGTGCTTAAGGATGGTAAACCAGTTCCTACCCTTTTCGCCGTTTCCGTTGAATTCAAGCTGAGAGAAGAAATAAATAATGATGACGGAGTTCTTTGATCACCTTCTCAGTGTCTTGCGAATTATCATTTCCGGCGCGAAAAATATATATTAGTGCCCCTTTAGAGATAAACCCACCGGCCCGGCTTCAAGGGCTGGTCCACCGCCTATCTCCGCCCGCCTGCTGATGATTCCCAGGGCCTACCCCCACCACCCCGGCCCCGGCTGCTTCCCTTCGGTCTGATCTGATTACACACTCCCCTGTTGATCGCCTTGACATGCGAGGAACGCCGGACCATACTTTGGCTGGGGGTAGCACGATGAGCCTAAGCAGCTTCATACATGATCAGCCGGTCCGAGAGAGGTTCTATGCCGAGTTTACAAAACCAAAGGTCCTCGGCCACCCTGAATCCGCCTGCAAGTCCCTGACCAAGCATTACAAGCTGGTTGGCACGGCCTTCGATTACATGGCACGTCTCTGTCTGCAGAGGATGTATCCAAGAGCCAAGCACCAGAAGACCGTTGCCGAAATGACTGCGGCACAGTTGAACAAGCCCAGCGCTTGGGACGACGAACTCACTCCTTGGACAGGTCCTGTTTTTGGTATGGCTTTTGATATTGTCCAGGAGCTTTTTGGCTTCCCTTTGTTACCCTCTCTGCGAGATGATGACTCAGAAGACGGACCTTGTCCCTATCCATTCTTGCGGCATAGAGAGGCCTGGGTGACCAGGACCGTCGCGGCCGCCTACAGCGATGTAGTCCTGGAAATTGTCAGCGAAGCAAAGGAGACCAGAAATCGCTACGTCTCCGGCGAGAGAGTCCCCATTAGGGACCTAGCCGATCAGTGCCTCAAACTCGCACAGATTGATGCCCTTTATAGAACCAGCCGCCCGGACCCATGGTTGGGCGAGACGGACCCCAAAGACGTTGAGGACCTGGTTGCCCTGTTCCATCTCTTCCAGAAACAAAAATGGCTGAAAGGCAAGAAGCTTGTTTTCCTGAATCCGACCTTTGGTGAGGCCTCGGCACTGGTAGGGGGGGCAGATGCCGATCTCATTATGGACGATTTGTTGGTAGATATTAAATGCTCCAAGAACCGGGATTTCTTTGGCGGCGTATTTCACCAGCTCCTGGGATATTACATTCTGTCGAGCATTGGCGGGGTCGGTAAACCGCCACGGCCCCACGTGATCAAACACATTGGGGTCTACTATGCCAGGCACGGGGAGTTGCTGACCTTTCCGGTTCAGACTTTCATTCCCGAAGACAAGCTCCCCGACGTGCAAAAGTGGTTTAGGCAGTTGGCCAAGCAGCATCTGAAAAGACGTCCCGTCGCTTTCCTATCCGACGTTTAATTCTTCCCTTATATACCCGAGCCACCCTATCTTCTTACCCACCACCGGATTCCGCGCTGCTACCGGTTCCTGCGGTTTCTACCCAACCAGTTCTCCGCTCTCAACTTGCCCACGGGGATGCCTGCCATCGTATAGGTGGGGTCAGTGGTTTCCAATTTAACTTCATCATCTTCATCATAGGCGGGTGATGAAGATGATGAGTTTGATGACCTTTTTTGTAAACTTTTCTATAGCGCATAAAGAATAACCAAAAAATACACAAAATTCATCCTTGTATACGACTTTTGGAAATAGGGTTGTATCTTCATCATCTTCATCATTTTCCGGGATTCCCTATTCTGCTGATATTTTTTGGCAATAGAACTCCCGTAAAGGTCAGTTTTGAGTCCTTGGGTAGATATTAACCGGGAAGCTAAGACTTTCTGCCCTTGAGTTGAGCAGCTGCTTCCTTTACCACATGTTTATGAATTTCTTTCAGACAGATCTCAACGGTTTCCCACGTCTCCGCAATCTTCCGTTGTTCAGCCGGATTTCGGGAACCCACCAATCTTTTTTCTAGCATGATTAAGAGGCTACAACATTTCTTGTGTACGTCCGCCCAGTTTCCGGCCGGATCGCGAAAGTACTCACCAAGAGTATTCTTTTTTATCATTCATCTCCTTCTAAGCCCTCCAAGAAAGGTCCATTATTCAGGCCGCCAGCTTTTTGGCTTCATCTCAAAACTCTGGCCTTAATTCTATCGTACTTTTCAAGGTCTGATCTAAATTGGTCATCATTAGTAATGAACCGATCATTGTCATAAACAACGAACAGAACGTAAGCACCCTGTTCTCTATAAATTGTCACGCGGCTGGTTATCTCTGTAATCATACGATTAAGTTGCTGCCTTGACTTCAATAATTTGAATTCGATGAAAAGCATATTATCGAAATCGCAGCTTCTGGAAAAATCCGGCGTAGTTCGGACTGATGAATAAGATAGCGTTGGTGCCTCTCGGTGTAATCGTTCCCCGGCGCCGGAAAGAACTCCTTCTGCAGCCTCTTGAAGTTGCTTTTCTGATGTAGGTTTCTCTGACTGGAATATCTGTGGCAGAGATTTGTTCAAGATATCAATTAGCTTTTCGGCATATAGGGCGAGCGGCTCAACAAGATGATCCCGGCGGTTTGCCATCACTATTAGGCAATTATCAGGAAGTCCGCCCGATAGAAACGCGGCGTAGTTTTCAATGTACTTTGTCTGTAGAACCTGCATTACCTCTTTGGCATGGCGCTTAAAAAGCGAATATATATTTTCGGCACACTCAGAGGAAGAAATCGGTAGACCGAGATAGCTCACAACCTCGGTTAGTTCTGGATATTTTTCATAAAAAGAAACATCATTTAATGGATTTAGTTCAATTGCCGTCCGAACGTATTCGAGCGGGACTAGGCGTTCCGCCCCCTCTTCAAGTTGGTCAAGAAATATGTCTTTTTCGTAATGCTCAGCCCTATCCTGTTCCTCAAGTCCTGATGCTATCACCGAAAATCTACGATTGACACACTGAAAACACGACCCGCACTGCGGCTTTATCTGCGTCTTCCCCTGTGTATAAGAACAGGATACTGCCTTCTGAATGAGTTCCTGCTGATTCCATCCTTTTAGCATACTAAGCAGCTCAGACTTAGTTTTA
>Ga0315281_10003591_pt1 | contig 22697 bp, 21 predicted proteins | sample YL17G07_0_MG_FD_204540 | JGI IMG/M metagenome (GOLD analysis project Ga0315281, IMG submission 204540) | Sediment microbial communities from Yellowstone Lake, YNP, Wyoming, USA - YL17G07_0 | ecosystem: Environmental > Aquatic > Freshwater > Lake > Sediment | place: USA: Wyoming | collected... | reverse complement strand
ATTTCTTTATAGTGAAGACATGGCAGATGCATGCCTGTATTTACTGGAGCATGCAGAAAATAAGTTATCCGATCTCTTTAAAGATGAGCGCCCCCCACTTGTAAATATCGGTTACGGAGAGGACCTGACCATACGCGAACTGGCAGAGACAATTGCCGCTGTAGTGGGCTTTAGCGGCAAGCTGGTTTTTGATTCAACGAAGCCGGACGGAACCATGCGGAAACTAATGGACGTTTCACGCCTGAAGAATTTGGGCTGGACAGCCACGACCAGTTTGCGCGATGGAATATTGGCGGCGTATGAGTCATATCTAACACAAGCCAAATGACCGGAAAACTAATCATTCCTCAGTCCATAGCCCTCAGCACTCAGTCCTGACGTTATGTACTGGTACGTAATTCAAACAAAACCCAGGCAAGAAAAGCGTGCCCTGCTCAATCTGGAACGGCAGGGCTATGAGTGTTATCTGCCACTGCTCGCTGTTGAAAAGCTGAGAAACAGGAAGCTGAGCATTGTGGATGAGCCGCTCTTCGCCCGTTATCTGTTTATTCATCTGGATGATAGTCAAGCCGGAAAGAGTTGGGTGCCGATTCGATCTACTAAAGGTGTGAGTCATATGGTGACCTTTGGCAATGAATATGCCAAGGTAGATGAGCGACTAATCGAAGCCCTGCGTGCGCAACGCGACAAAAATGACCAACAGCCCAGGCCGTTGTTTGAGCCCGGCGAACGGGTAATGATTACTTCCGGGCCATTTGCAGGTATTGAAGCGATATACCAAATGACTGACGGAGAAAGGCGTGCGATGGTGCTAATAGAATTGCTTAGCAAGACCACACAATTGCAAATTTCACCGGCAAACCTTAGTAAAGCGGGTTGATTCCATCATCGGGATGATATTCCCGACCAAAATTGACGAATAGGCCCAAATAAATCAAGTCCTTCTGTTTCCTTTGAAAAAAAGTTGTGCTAAAGTGCGTTCATGTGTTGAACAGGCCTGCCTTGCTGGTTTTTACACAGTTTATATGAACGCGCTTGCTGATCGTGATACAGCATGGCGGTAGCGTGCCTAAAATTCTCCTTCTTTCCAGAAAAATCCTTGTCTGATCCCGAAATCTTGTACGAAGAAAATCACTTGAAGGTGTTACGCCTGCTTGAGTCAAATCCGCATATAAATCAGCGTGATATGTCAAAACATATGGGTATCAGCCTGGGCAAAACCAACTACTGCATTCAAGCCCTGTTGAGTAAAGGGTTTATCAAGATGCAGAACTTCCGCAATAACGAAAACAAATTAGCTTATATATACTTGTTAACTCCAGCAGGAGTGGAGGAAAAAGCGAAAATTACGGTACGGTTTTTAAAATACAAAGTTCAGGAATATGATCGTTTGCGCATGGAGATTGAAGAATTGCAGCGTGAAGCTGAGGCAAATGATTTTTCGGAAGATAAACTCAAGTAATGATAAAGAGAATATTTTCAGGAAAAACAGTATGTGCAAGTACAAGCAAGAATGTCGAAGCAATGATTACTCATAAAAATTTCTGCTACAGCGAAGATTGTCAATAGTCCCGTGCAAAACAACCAATCACTAACTCAGCTTTTGTACCGCCTCTGGCACCATATCAGTCCCCGCCGTCGTGGGCAGTTTGGGCTGCTGCTGGTGTTGATGTTACTTGCCTCTTTCGCGGAAATTTTGAGTATTGGTGCGGTGTTGCCGTTTCTTGGGGTGTTAACTGCGCCGGAGCATGTATTTGGGCACGCCGCTGCGCAGCCCCTCATTAGGGCGTTGGGTTTAACATCGCCAGCACAACTTTTATTGCCGCTTACTATTTCCTTTGGTTTGGCTGTGCTTATCGCAGCTGTCATGCGCTTGATGTTGCTCTGGGCAAATACACGTTTATCTTTCGCAACTGGTGCCGATCTTAGTATCAGCATGTATCGAAGAACTCTATTCCAACCCTATTCGGTGCATCTCGCACGTAATAGCAGCGAAGTCATTAATGGAATATCAAATAAAGCCAGTGTTGTTACGAATTCAATTCTAATGGGATTCAATATGGCCAGTTCAGTTATTGCGATTGTGGCAATCCTGATAGCTCTGTTGACTGTTGACCCTGTTGTCGCCTTAACCACCTTTGGCGGCTTCGGGCTTATTTACGGCGGTACGATTTTGTTTGCGCGTGGAAGATTGCTGCTCAATAGTAAGCGTATAGCACATGAGTCCAGTCAGGTTATAAAGGCGCTGCAAGAGGGATTGGGTGCAATACGCGATATACTGATAGATGGGAGTCAAGAGAGTTATTGCAAGATTTATCGTGACGCGGATCTCAAGGTACGTCGCGCAACGGGCGATAGTACCTTTGTCTCTGCCAGCCCACGCTACCTGGTAGAAGCGTTGAGCATGATCTTCATTGCCGTTATTGCTTATGCACTCGCAAAAAAAACTGATGGAATCGCATGGGGTATTCCAGTTCTTGGTGCGTTGGCACTGGGTGCTCAGCGTCTGTTACCCTTATTGCAACAGGTTTATGCTGCTTGGGCGGGTATCAAGGGAAATCAAATTTCAGTTCGGGATGCATTGGCGCTACTTGATCAACCCTTACCTTCAGCGGCAGATCTTATTGTAGAGCCGCTGCCCTTCCTTCATCGCATCAGCTTGCATCAACTCTCATTCCGCTACAACCTGGACACTCCGTGGGTACTTCAAAATCTGAATTTAAGTATAGAAAAAGGGAGTCGCATTGGCTTCATCGGTGCCACCGGCAGCGGCAAAAGTACTCTGCTGGATATCATTATGGGTTTGCTTCAGCCGACTCAAGGTGAGTTTTTTATTGATGGCCAGACAGTCACCTCCGGCAACTGTCGCGCCTGGCAGACACATATAGCGCATGTGCCCCAAGCTATTTTCCTTGCTGATAGCACTATCGCAGAGAACATTGCTTTCGGCCTGCCTCTGGATCAAATAGATCATCAGAGTGTTCGTTCGGCTGCCAAGCAAGCACAGATTGCCGATGTTATTGAAACCTGGCCGCTTAAATATCAAACAGTGATAGGAGAGCGTGGTGTGCGTCTGTCTGGTGGCCAACGCCAGCGCATCGGAATCGCCCGTGCATTGTATAAGCAAGCGGATGTCATCATCTTCGACGAAGCGACCAGTGCGCTGGACAATGAAACCGAGCAGGCTGTCATGCAAGCAATCGAAAGTCTCAGTAAGGATCTTACCGTTCTCATCATCGCACATCGGCTCAGCACGCTGAAAAACTGCACGCAAATAGTGGAGTTGAGTAACGGTGGAATTAAGCGTACGGGCACCTTTCAGGATATTGTAAGTTAAGCTAAAGAGCTGTCGACAGAAGTAGAAGAAAGAACCGCAATGCTCAATAATTCATTCTTACTCGTTACAGGCTGGATATTGAAAGGAGCCGATTTCATGCTGATGCTGAACAATACCGACTGGACGAAAATTAATACCTCGTATGCATGGTTTAATCTGCATCGCGATAAGACTGGAGAATTCTAATGGCTATGATTCCCTACGGACGCCAAGACGTTAATCAAGATGATATAGATGCCGTCGTGGAAGTATTACGTTCGGACTTCTTGACTCAGGGGCCGGTGGTTCCAAAATTTGAAAAAGCAGTTTCGGATTATTGTGGCGTACGGCATGCAGTTGCTGTCAATAGTGCAACCAGCGCGTTGCACATTGCTTGTTTGGCATTGGGTGTGGGTAAGGGAGATATCGTCTGGACGACACCCATCACCTTTGTAGCAAGCGCCAACTGTGCTCTATATTGTGGCGCTACTGTGGATTTTGTGGATATCGATCCACTTACATATAACCTGAGTGTGGAGCGGTTGGCTGAAAAGTTGTCGCAGGCTGAAAAGGTCGGAAATTTGCCAAAAGTTGTAATCCCGGTGCATTTATGCGGGCAACCTTGTGATATGGCTGGTATTCACGCGCTGAGTAAACAATATGGTTTTAAAATCATAGAAGATGCTTCACATGCCATCGGTGGTAAATACAAGAATGAGCCGATCGGTAACTGCCGTTACAGTGACATTACTGTATTCAGTTTTCATCCTGTCAAGATAATTACCACGGGTGAGGGCGGCATGGCATTGACTAACGATTCCATGATGGCAAGTAAAATGGTACGACTGCGTAGTCATGGTATTACCCGTGATGCTGCCGAGATGACACATGCACCTGACGGCCCCTGGTATTACCAGCAAATTGAACTGGGCTACAACTACCGTATGACCGACATGCAAGCGGCATTGGGTCTGAGTCAAATGAACCGGCTGGATGAATTAGTCAGCAAGCGACATACTTTAGCAGCGCGTTACTGTGAGTTATTAAAAGATTTTCCAGTGGTTGTCCCTTGGCAGCATCTGGATGGTTATTCAGGCCTGCATTTGTATGTTATCAGGTTGAAATTAAAGGATATCACGACGACTCACCGGGAGGTGTTTGAGCGGCTTCGGATGAACGGAATAGGCGTTAATCTGCACTATATTCCAGTCTATCGTCAGCCTTACTATGCTCGCTTGGGTTTCAAACCGGGCAATTTCCCGGAAGCCGAAAGTTACTACACCGAAGCGATCAGTTTGCCGATGTATCCGAGTTTGACTGAAGAGCAGCAGGTAGAGGTAGTGCGTCGATTGGTTACCCCCATCGGGCATCAAACGATTTTTTAAATATTTGACTATATAAATGTAAATAATGCAGCGAAAGCAATTTAGTAGCATCAATTGGAGTGAATGCGACGTATGAATCGTATTGCGCTCGGTACTGTCCAGTTCGGTCTTCCATATGGCATAGCTAATAAAGATGGGCAGGTTAGCCGTCCGACCGCAAAAGACATGCTGAAATATGCCGGGGGCAACGGTATAGACACTCTGGATACCGCAATCGCCTACGGTGAAAGCGAAGTTTGTCTGGGCGCAGTGGGTACCCAGGGTTTCAAGTTGGTGACTAAGTTACCCGCAGTGCCAGATAATTGCGTTGATGTAAGAAGCTGGGTTCAAAAACAAGTTGACGAATCACTGGCACGGCTTGGTGTGGGTGCTGTGTATGGCCTGTTGTTACATCGCTCTGCGCAATTGCTTGGTGCAGAGGGTAAAGTGCTTTATCAAGCATTACATGATTTAAAAGAAACCGGACGAGTGAAAAAAATTGGTGTTTCAATTTATGCGCCAATTGAATTAGAAGCACTCACCTCACAATACCGAATTGATTTGGTACAGGCACCGGTTAATCTTGTGGATCGACGTCTGCACAGAACAGGCTGGCTGCAACGATTAAAAAATGAAGGCATAGAAATTCATACTCGCTCTGCTTTCTTGCAAGGCTTGTTGTTGATGCAACGCAAGGATATCCCGCCAAAGTTTGCGCCTTGGAATGAGCTTTGGAATAAATGGCACAACTGGCTAGAGAGTCATTCAATCTCAACTGTACAGGCCTGTTTGGCCTATCCTCTCTCTTTCCCAGAAATTGACCGTGTCGTTGTAGGCGCAGATAGTGTAAGTCAGTTGGAGCAGATTGTCGGTGCAGCTATCAGTGCTACGACAGATGAGCTACCCGATATACATTGCGATGCAGAAGATTTGATTAACCCATCCCGGTGGTCCCATTTATGAAAGTAGTCGCGCTCGTTCAAGCACGTATGGGTTCTACCCGATTGCCCAACAAGGTAATGAAACCGATTGGTGGCATACCTATGATAGAGCTACTTCTCTCACGGTTGTCTCGGGCAAAAATGGTAGACCAAATTGTTGTTGCAACCTCAGTCGACGAAAGAAATCTCACGCTAGTTTCACATGTGCATAAGCTAGGCTATGCCTGCGAACAGGGAAGTGAAAATGATGTGCTTGATCGCTTTATAAAGACCGCTCGAAAGCACAAGGCGGATGTGGTTGTCCGTATAACAGGTGACTGTCCGCTGGTTGACCCGGAGTTGGTTGATGAAGCTATTCGACGTTTCAAAGTGGCGAATGTAGATTATTTCAGCAACATTACCCCACCCACATATCCTGATGGGCTCGATATCGAGATTTGCACCTGCAAATCGCTGGAACAAGCTAGTAGAGAGACAGATAAACCTTTTGATCATGAGCATGTAACACCCTATGTGCGCGAGTCTGGTCGATTCAACATTGGCAGTATGCAGCATAACCAGGATTTGTCTGCTTTGCGCTGGACTGTAGACGAACCGGCAGACTTTACTGTTATTGAAAGGATCTTTCAGCATTTTCAGCCTCGTACAGATTTCACCTGGAGCGAGGTGTTGAGTCTGTACCAGCAGCAACCTCAAATTTTTAACACCAACCAACACCTTATTCGCAATGAAGGAGCCACAATGGGCACTGGCCAGAAGCTTTGGAAACGCGCAAAACAGATCATTCCTGGCGGTAACATGCTGCTTTCCAAACGCGCTGAAATGTTCTTGCCAGACCAATGGCCAGCCTACTTCAGTAAATCAAAAGGTTGCAAGGTGTGGGATTTGGATGGTAAGGAATATATTGATATGTCCATCATGGGCATTGGCACTAACATTCTTGGTTACGGTCATCAGGAAGTGGATGATGCAGTACATAAGACAATTGATGCGGGCAATATGTCCACCTTCAATTGTCCAGAAGAGGTATATCTGGCGGAGAAACTGATCGAGATACATCCTTGGGCGCATATGGTACGGCTCGCAAGGTCAGGGGGCGAAGCTAACGCAGTCGCAATTCGTATTGCACGAGCCGCTTCGGGGAAAGACAAAGTCGCTATATGCGGTTATCACGGCTGGCATGACTGGTATCTGTCTGCCAATCTCGGTGATGACGCGAGCCTGGACGGCCACCTTTTACCAGGCCTACAGCCTAACGGCGTGCCGCGCAACCTGAAAGGCACCGTCTTCCCCTTCAACTATAACAACTTTGCCGAACTGGAAGCCTTGGTTAACGCTCAAGACATAGGTGTGATCAAAATGGAAGTGGTACGTAACATGGGGCCAGAAGATAATTTTTTGCATAAGGTACGCAAACTTGCAACCGAACGCGGTATCGTGCTGATATTTGATGAATGCACATCAGGCTTCCGTGAGACATTCGGAGGTCTGCATAAAAAATATGGTGTTGAACCGGATATGGCGATGTTCGGTAAAGCCTTGGGTAATGGTTATGGTATTACTGCAACGATCGGCAGGCGTGAAGTCATGGAAGCAGCTCAGACAACTTTTATCAGCAGTACCTTCTGGACAGAACGCATCGGACCAACTGCAGCCCTTAAAACTTTGGAAGTTATGCATCGAGTGAAATCTTGGGAGCAAATTACACAAACTGGAGTAGATATTACTGCCAAGTGGAAATCATTAGCAGATAAATATGCATTATCAATTTCCACTAATGGTCTGCCTTCATTAACTGGTTTTTCTTTTAATAGCATGAATGCGCTTGCTTACAAGACACTCATTACACAAGAAATGTTGTCTAAAGGATATTTAGCTGGGACAAGCGTTTATGTGTGTACTGAGCATGCGCCAGAAATTGTTTGGAACTATTTTGAGGCGTTGGAACCGATCTTTGCTTTAATCAAAGAATGCGAGGATGGTCGTGATGTGACAAGTTTACTCAACGGACCTGTTTGTCATGGTGGTTTTAAGCGACTGAATTGAGAAAAGCAGTATGAAAATTGCTATTCGAACCGATGCAAGTAGCCAAATCGGTACAGGCCATTTTATGCGTTGCTTGACATTGGGAGATGGGCTGAAGATACGTGGCGCGAGGATTCGTTTTGTCAGTCGCTATCTGCCCGAACATCTGCAAAGCATGTTGATAGCAAAAGGGCACGAGTTAGTGTTGCTAGACAGTGTCAAAAATGACATGCCGTTAGATGAGCTTGCACATGCTCACTGGTTGGGCGTTAGTCAGGATCAGGATGCCGCGGATTCCATTCAAGCCCTGTCCGATGGGATATGGGATTGGATTATCGTTGATCACTATGCGCTAGATTCACGTTGGGAGACCACACTCCGGAAAAGCAACAAGAAGATACTGGTGATTGATGATATCGCCGATCGACATCATGATTGCGACATGTTGCTGGATCAGAATTACTACTCAGACATGGAAACGCGTTACTTTGCAAAAATTCCTGCTCACTGTCATTTACTGTTAGGCCCGCGTTATGCATTACTCCGTGATGAATTTAAGCGGTTACACGATCAGATCGAACCCCGAAGCGGATCAGTCAAGCGCATATTGGTGTTTTTTGGCGGTATAGATGCAGATAATTATACAGGGCGCGCAATTGAGGCATTGTCCGGGATTGTGATGCCAGGGGTGAATGTCGATGTAGTAATTGGCGCGCAGCATCCTTGTCGTGAACAAATTAAAGAGACATGTACTCAGCAGGGATTTATATGCCATGTACAAACCGATAGAATAGCTGAATTGATGTCTTCAGCCGATCTTGCAATTGGAGCGGGAGGTGTTTCAACATGGGAACGCTGTTGTTTGGGTTTGCCATCACTGGTTATTTGCATAGCAGATAATCAACAAAAACAGATAGCCGATGCTGCATTGGAAGGTTTTTTGTATTCGCCAGTATCAAAGTCGGATTTAGCCGATACTATTAAATATCACACAAAAGCCCTTATTGAAAATGATTATCTAAGGCGGTTTATCTCATATAGGGCGATGCAAGCAATTGATGGGCGAGGGGTGTTGCGTATTATTAGCCAATTAGGTTGCAGTGGGATTGTAATGAGGAAAGCTAATGAGGTTGATTCGGATAATCTATTCGAGTGGCGGAATCATCCTAGCATAAGATCGGTATCGAGAAACGGGGAGGTTATTACATGGGAGGAGCATCAGAAGTGGTTCGCTTCTGTTATAGCTTCAAACGACAGGGTACTGCTTATCGGCCAGGACAGTGAAGCACAAGTAGGTGTGGTGCGTTTTGATAAGAGCGAGGATTGCGCTGAAATTTCTTTATACCTTATTCCTGAAGCTAACCGTTCAGGTCAGGGGAGAAATTTGTTATCTAGCGCTGAGCACTGGATTAAGGAAAATCGGCCCGATATTAAATACATTAGAGCCATAGTGCGCGGAAATAATGCGCAATCTCAGCGACTGTTCCTAGAATCAGGTTACCAAATTGATTTTGTACACTATTTGAAAAAACTATAATTTTAAGATGAGAAAAGAATTTAAAATCGCTGACAAGTTGATTGGACAAAATCATTCCCCTTTTGTAATTGCCGAGATGTCTGGCAATCACAATCAGTCGCTGGAACGAGCATTGGAAATAGTTGAAGTGGCTGCAAAGACGGGTGCACATGCGATAAAGATACAGACCTACACACCGGATACCATGACACTTGATCTGGACGAGCGCGAATTTCATATCAGCGATCCAAAAAGTTTGTGGTCGGGAACTTCACTATATAAGCTATACGGTGAAGCATATACTCCTTGGGAATGGCATAAGCCTATTTTTGACAGGGCACGCGAACTCGGAATTATTGTTTTCAGCACCCCTTTTGATGACACGGCAGTAGACCTACTTGAAAGTCTGGATGTAGCTTGTTACAAGATTGCTTCATTTGAAAATACTGATCTGCCGCTGATCAGGCGTGTGGCGGATACTGGTAAGCCGCTGATTATTTCCACTGGCATGGCAACCGTGGCAGAGTTGGATGAAACAGTGCAGGCTGCACGTGAAGCGGGCTGCAAAGATCTTATTCTGCTCAAGTGCACTAGCACTTATCCTGCTACACCAGAAAATACTAACATCCTGACCATTCCACACCTACGCGAATTATTCGATTGTGAAGTCGGTTTGTCCGATCACACCATGGGTATAGGTGTGTCGGTGGCCAGTGTTGCATTGGGTGCGACGGTTATTGAAAAACACTTTACTCTTAATAGGGCTGACGGCGGCGTGGATAGCACCTTCTCCATGGAGCCTGCCGAGATGGCGCAGCTGGTGATAGAAACAAAGCGCGCCTGGCAGTCACTGGGTCGGGTGAGCTACGGTCCTGGTGAAGCCGAGAAGAAATCGCTGGTGTTCAGACGTTCAATATACATCGCACAGGATATGAAAGCAGGTGATGTATTTACGTCAAAGAACCTGCGTTGTGTGCGGCCAGGCATGGGACTTCCTCCAAAGTATTATGACTTGATTTTGGGGCGCAGCGTAAAGCAGGATGTCATAAAAGGCACCCCCATGGGCTGGAGCTTATTGGATTAAATCAAAATTACAATGATGGATAAAGAAAAAATGAAAGTTGTCGCTACCATTGAGGCTCGCATGACCTCTTCAAGGCTTCCAGGGAAAGTACTGATGCCGGTTCTGGGGAAAACAATGTTGCAACATTTGGTCACTCGTCTGCGAGCTGTTCCATCAATCGATGTCATTGTTCTCGCCACTACGTCAAATCCGGCTGATGATCAACTCGAAGTGTTTGCGAATAGAGAGGGTGTTGCCTGTTTTCGCGGCAGTGAAAACGATGTAATGCAGCGTGTTATTGATGCTGCCGGATCGGTGGGGGCGGAAATTGTTGTTGAAATTACAGGCGACTGCCCCATCATCGACCCCGAAATCATCGAGCAGACTATTCGCATGTTCAAGGCGCATGATGCAGCCTATGTCAGCAATGCACAAGTGCGCAGCTATCCCGATGGTATGGACGTTCAGGTTTTTCATCTGGATACGTTGAAGCGGTCGGCAACTATGACAACCGAGCGGCTCGACCGTGAGCATGTAACGCTGCATATCCGCAACCACCCGGAATTGTTTACCCAAGTACATCTGGTTGCACCCCCCGAAATTCACTGGCCGGAGTTGGGCTTGACTCTTGACGAGCATGCGGATTATGAATTACTAAAGCGCATTATCGAACATTTTGAAGGGAAGCCGTTATTCAGCTGTCTGGATGCCGTACGGTTGGTGCGCGATAAGCCTGAATGGCTGGCAATTAACCAGGCAGTTCAGCGCAAGGGTAATACATGAGCGTTGGGGTTTTGATCATTGGTCTTGGCCAAATCGGAATGGGTTATGATCTTGACCTCGATCCCAATCAATATATTTATTCTCATGCGCGTGCTTTCAGTCAACACCCGGATTTTCATCTGGTAGCTGCGGTGGATCCTGGCCCGCAACAGCGGAAAATTTTTGCTCAAAAATACCAATGCCCTGCCTACGAAAATATTGAGTCCGCCCTTTCCCGGCACCAACCCGGTTTGGTGGTCATTGCGACTCCAACACTCTTTCATAAGGAAGCTTTGCAAAAAGTGCTGAATCAGTCACAGCCCAAGGTCGTTCTTTGTGAAAAGCCGCTTGCCAATGATGCAGAAGACGGCCAGTGGATGGTGAATACATGCTCTGAAAAAGGCGTGGAACTATACGTCAACTACTTGCGACGCGCTGACCCTGCTGTTATAGAAATCAAAAGGCGGATTGAAACGGGAGAGATATCATCTCCCATCAAAGGTGTCGTATGGTACTCAAAGGGATTGTTGCACAACGGATCGCACTTTTTTAACTTGCTGGAGTACTGGCTCGGCCCCATGCAAAGTTTCGCTGTGATTAACGAAGGCCGTTTGTGGGATCAGATCGACCCCGAGCCCGATGTGCAGGTAAGGTTTGAAAATGGTGAGGTAGTATTCCTGTCAGCGTGGGAAGAAGCGTTCTCGCACTATACCGTTGAACTATTGTCGCCCGCCGGACGGCTCCGCTATGAGCAGGGGGGCGCTTTTGTTCAATGGCAGCTTGCATTTGCTGATCCTATCTTGCAGGGTTGTAAGGCACTTTCCAGTCAGGTTTATGAAGTTGCCAATGGCATGGATCGCTATCAGTGGCATGTCGCCGATCAACTGGCCAATGCGATGCGGGGTGAAGAGTTCCAACTGTGTACCGGTAATGACGCATTGCATACGCTTGTTGCATTGAATAAAATTCTGGCCCACTAACAGAGGGACTGGTTTACTGAGCAAAGACGATTATATTCATCAGCCTTTCAATGGTCACACGCTCACACAATGCACTATCTATAGGTAAATATTTTACAAGTAAATCTCAATGTCTTTATCAAGCCGAGTATTTTCCTTAGTTAGTTCAGTACATTTCCGGATGAATCCAGCTCTCCGATTTTGCGGATCAATATCTGTGAGAGAAGCGAAGAAATTTTCGATTAAAAAAACCAGTCATTTGAGATGCAATATATTCTGCCGAGATGCTTCCGTTGTAATAGGTAGTGGTGTGGTAATAGCGCGAGATACAGATATAAACGCCGTCGACGGTGGCTCCATTACAATTGAAGAAGGCGTATGCATAGGAAAGCAGTCAGTTCTGTCGGTAGCCAGCAACTCTGCATTGGTCATCGGGAAAAACACCACTTTTTTCTCTACAGTTTATCTCAGTGGATCTGTTTCTATCGGCGACAACTGCCTGTTTGGTCCCAATGTCACGGTTCTGACGGGAGAGCATGTTATTGAGGACAGGCGCCCAATACGTGTTCAGGATGCTGAATATTTGGCAAAGTATGGCCATCCTCTTGAGAAGCCTGTGACAATAGGGGATGACTGCTGGATAGGGGTGAACGTAGTTATTCTTCCAGGTGTGACTCTGGGTAAGGGTTGTGTGATTGGTGCTGGTGCTGTAGTCACTAACAGTTTTGACGAATACAGCATCATAGGGGGTGTTCCAGCACGCTTGTTGAGGTACCGCTAGTCATACGGCGCTTCCGAGTTGCTAGAGGCCTTGTGTTTTGTGTGGTCATTCATTTTCTATGAATTGAAAAGGAAGGGTTGAGTATGACAAATTATCAACATCCTCATTTAAGTGAGTCCGAAAGAGGACTACTAAAAGTTTTCAGGAATTCTTCGCTCCTTGAAAAATTGTTTGCGCTAAGGAAATGGAGAAAATATTATTTGTCTTCCTTAAAAAGATCGGTGAGAGCTTTCTCTGAACGTCATTCTCATATCAGTTTAAAAGGCCATATAGATTTGCCGCCCGAGTTTAACTATAGAGAAGAAATCGCTCTTCCTCGGGGTGCGCAGATTAATGGGCAATTTTATAGTAATGGCTATGAAATTGAGGTCGCTGAACTACCTAAGGAAATTCGTGAGCTGGTTTTGTCTTTTCGATGCATTGTAGAAAATTATTTCGCATGCGAAACAAATGTTAACAAAGCGCAGTTTTGGAGAAATCTACATGTGCCTTCAGAAATTGCGGAGAAAGGGGCAGAGGTTTTTTCAGATGCTTTTCATCAGGATCTGGTGTTCGATCAATATAACATGCAGTTATTTATACTTTTGCAGGACACTACGGAAAAAGATGGGCCGTTTGAGTATCTGGACAGTGAAATCCAGGCTAATGAAATGCAATATTATATAAAAAGAAATCGCAAAGCTCCGTTATCGAGATCTGAGAAGCTCACAGGGAAGCGAGGAGATTATATGTTATTCACTACAGGCCTGACTTTACATAAGGCTGGCATACCAAGTGCAAATCACCAAAGAGACATCATGAGCATCGCTTTCTTCCCTTCTTATACGAAGATAGGTCGGCCAATATCTGAGTTAAACTGAACTCAGGGAATTATCATCACTTATAATATAACTACTTAATAACCCTCACAAAAAATAATGAATAAACAATCCAGACTGGCACTATTTGGCGGACCTAAAGCCGTTGGTACCTCGTTTAAACGCTACAACTCTTTGGGTAAGGAGGAGGTTGAAGCAGCTAAGCGTGTGGTTGAAAGCGGCGTACTTTCAAAATTTATAGGTGGATGGGAGCCGGATTTTTATGGCGGCTCCAAAGTGCAAGAGTTTGAGCGACAGTGCGAGGCGCATTTTGGCGTTAAGCATGCAGTGACGGTGAATTCTTGGACTTCTGGACTGGTTGCCGCAGTTGGTGCCATAGGCATAGAGCCCGGGGATGAAGTGATTGTCAGCCCCTGGACCATGTGCGCCAGCGCCACCGCGATTTTGCACTGGAACGCCATTCCTGTGTTTGCCGACATTGAGACAGATACTTTTTGTCTGGATCCGGTATCGGTTGAGGCGAACATCACGCCATATACCAAGGCTATTATGGCGGTAGATATTTTTGGACATGCGGCCAACATGGACGCGCTGATGAGTATCGCCGAACGGCATGGGCTTAAAGTGATCACCGATACGGCGCAGTCCCCAGGCGCAATGTATAAGGGCCAGTTTGCAGGTACACAGGCGCACGTGGGCGGCTATAGTCTCAACTACCACAAGCATATTCACACAGGTGAAGGTGGAATTCTCGTGACCAATGACGACGAGATTGCGAAGCGTCTGCAGTTGATCCGTAATCACGCTGAGGCTGTGGTGGGGCCTATGGGCATGACAGATCTGCGTAATATGATAGGCCACAATTTTCGACTTGGAGAAATCGAGTGCGCGATTGGCATCGAACAACTCAAGAAGCTTAGTGGGTATGTTGCCAGCCGTCAACGGGCCGCAGAGCGACTAACTAATGGTCTGAGCAATTTGCCAGGTTTGCGCACCCCCGTGGTTGAGTCCGGTTGCACTCATGTTTACTACGTTTATCCTATGTTGCTGGATTTGCAGCAATTAAGAATATCCCGCGCTCGCCTCGTGGAGGCGTTGGAAGCCGAAGGCGTTGTGGGGCTCATACCGGGATACGCCAATGTTCATCTATTACCGATGTACCAGCAAAAAATGGCGTATGGATCCCATGGCTTTCCGTGGACTTCAGACATTTGCCATCGCGATGTCAGTTATGCAAAAGGCATTTGCCCTGTAGCCGAAACGCTGCACGACTCAACATTTTTGGGTTATGAAATGTGCCTTCACGATTTGGCCGATTCAGAGGTAGATCTTCTTGTGGGTGCCTTCCAGAAAGTATGGAATCAGCTGGCGGAACTGAAATGATTTATCAGCTCAGTCAGAACTATTTCCTCAGGCCGTTGGCGGCAGGAGATATAAATGGGCCATATTCAACATGGTTCGAAGATCAGGAAGTCTGTCGTTATAACTCGCATGGGAAATTTTTCAAGTCCAGGGCATATTTTGAAGCGTACCTGAGTCAGCTTGATCACGAAGACCGCGTTGTCATGGCCATTTGTCATACGGCAGACGGTCATATCGGTAATGTGAGTTTGCAGGATATCTCTTTGATCAACCGCACAGCCGAATTTGCGATCATTGTGGGTGATAATCGACATTGGGGTAAAGGGGTGGGGGCGCTTGCAGGCAGGGCGCTGATTGCGCATGGATTCGACAAGCTTAATCTGGAGCGCATCCATTGCGGCACCGCAGCCACCAATATTGGTATGCAAAAACTTGCGAATACATTGGGTATGACATTGGAAGGTACGCGGCGCCAGCACCTGTTCCTGGACGGGGCTAAGGTCGATATGTTGGAATATGGCATTTTGCGATCCGAATTCGAGCAAAGGGCGGGTTGATGCTTGCTGTAATATCGCACGACGCGGGTGGTGCGGAGATTCTCAGTAGCTATATAAGGCAACAGGGGCTTTCATGCGTATACGTATTGGAAGGGCCTGCACTGAAGGTTTTTGAGAGAAAATTGGGGCAAGTGCAATCAATATCACTTGAGGCTGCTCTCAAACAGGCGTCATCTGTGCTTTGTGGAACCAGTTGGCAGTCCGACCTTGAATTCAACGCAATAGAGCGCGCCCATGCATTGGGCAAGCGTGTTGTGGCTTTCCTGGATCATTGGGTCAATTACCGTGAACGTTTTACGCGTGGCACTGCAATCCATTTGCCCGATGAAATCTGGGTGGGCGACAGCATTGCGCAGAATCTGGTACTGGAACTATTTTCAGGTATTCCCAGTACCTTAATCAACAACCCATATTTTGAAGATCTCCGCCAGGAGCTTGCGTTGCTCACACCAAGCCAGAAAATGGATGCGGAAAAACTTTCGGTGCTTTATGTTTGTGAACCGGTGAGTGAGCATATGAAACGCCAGCATGGCAATGAAAGACATCTGGGTTATGTGGAGCAGGAAGCACTCGAGTATTTTCTGGCTCATGCAGATATTTTGGGTAAGCCTGTTGAGCGTATAGTGATTCGTCCACATCCTTCAGAGCATGCAAATAAATACGACTGGGCACAAGCTCAGTTTAATCTGCCTCTGCTCCGTGGCGGCAGTCAGACGCTGTTGCAGGAAATTGTTAATTGCGATGTCGTGGTCGGGTGCGAGTCTATGGCGATGGTGGTGGGCCTGCTGGCTGGTAAGCGCATTATTAGCAGCATTCCACCGGGGGGGCGACCATGTGTGCTGCCTTACCCAGAGATTGAGCGACTTAAAATTCAGGATCCGTCTGTGCTGGAAACAACTTTAACGGATGAAATGAAGGGAACGAAATCAAGATGAAACCTGTAGTTGTGATCCATGTGGACTCTTTCCGGAGGGAGTATGTCAGTAGCTGGCTTTTAGGGCAGAAATTTAAACAAGCCGGGTATCGTGTGATCCTAACGTCACGAACCTCTACCACGTACTTGTTCAGAGTATTTACGCCTGACATTGTGATCTTGTCGCATGTGTTTACATTGAGCGCTGCTGAGTTGACAGGATTGATCACACGTGATGTGAAAGTATATATCAATGAAGTTGAGGGAGTGATCGATGACGAAGCATGTATTGCCAGTACCTATCCTGCGGGATATATAAATTACGAATTGCTTGCTGGCATTTTTGTGTGGAGTCAGTGGTCGCGTGATTGGCTGATCGAATATCGAAATATTGATCCACAACGCGTGCATGCTATTGGCTCGATCAGAAATAGTGTTGTTATCAAACGCAAAGAATCAAAATCCGTGCTTGTTGTCGGTATTCTTTCGCGTTTTGAACTTATAAATACGTTTGATGGCAGGCACAATTTTGAGAATCTGCTGGCAATTGATCCCGAAAATGAGGCAATGCGTTGGTATTACGACAGATGCGCGATTGATGCGGAAGCGTTTTCAATCATTTCTAAAATGATCGGTATTTTAACCGCAAAAGGAATCGCTGTTTCTCTTCGGCCGCATCCGAATGAAAATGTTAGCAGTTACTGGTTGTTGAAGCACAAGTTTGGCCCACTTTTCAGCATCGACCCGAGTTATGATCTCACCGAATGGTTGAGTAATGTGTCGGTTGTGATGGGACCCACTTCTTCGGCTTATACAGAAGCATATCTTGCTCGCGTTCCAATTGTTTCGACGCAGGGTATACAAAATTGTCATTACAGTGGTGAGGATCGTATCAAGATCATTAGTGCTTTTTCTCAAGCCGCCTACATGCCGAATACTGTCAATGATGCAATTCAGCTGTGTGTCAATCCTTTGCTCCAACCCATCGACTCAGCAGCACTGAATGCCTATTTCGAGAGTTTCTATTCAATCAGTAATAAAACTGATCCCATTAATGCAATCATTAGTACCGTTGTCAGCGATGCTGAATCTTATCATCTGCCAGAGCGAGCGGTATATCGCTGGTTGGGACCCGTGTTGAAGTATTGGATTGATGTGGCCAGTCTGTGCCGTGCTGCTTTAACACGTAATGCGCTCATGTCATTACGCAATATGAAACAGTACAATTTCAGTGCAGTTTTGCACCGCCCCAGCGCATATATGAGAAAAATTGAAGGCGAAAAATCAATATAGAAATATTAGTGAATTATAAATGTGTAGTGCACGCAGCTTCTTTAGTGTGTGTATGGCAATGCATTAAGCTGATTGCACATCTGGAATTGGCAAGTTAAGAATTATTTTTGAGACAAATTAAATAGTGTTTATGAATTTGCGAGTTCTGCCACTCTATCTTGATGGTGTAGTTACTTTGCTCGATGCCATTCCTTATAAAAATACAATAACACAATTCGAGGTGTAAGATGAAAAGTTTAGGCATAGTGGGTGCTGATAGTGCCTGTTCTAAAGCAACGTTCCCGATGCGTCTAAGATTGGCGCCGGTTTTAGAAGACGAGGTTTCGGGATAAGCTCGGTTTCAATTTGAGGAGGATTTGTTTTGATTATTGACAGAAATATTGCAGTCTGTGTAGTGACGGATGAAGAAACAATTAGAGATGCAATAGAAAAGATTGACGCGAACCAGCAAGGATCAATCACCTGTATTGATGCGACAGGTGTTTTGCAAGGTGTCCTCACCGATGGAGATTTTCGGAGGTGGCTCATTCGAGAAAAAATGCCAAACCTGGATCTACCAGTCGGAAAGATTATCAATCGGAATATTTTACTGGCGAAGATTAGCGATAGTAAGGAACGCATCAGTGGGATGTTGAATCATAAAGTCACGTTTCTGCCGCTTGTCGATGCGGATGGACGGCTTGTTGCAATTGCTCGCAAACGGGGAACTCAAATCGTCATTGGTTCGGCGAGAGTTGGTCCGGGAAACGCCACATTCGTAATCGCAGAGATTGGCAACAACCATAACGGAGATTTTGGACTCGCAAAGAAGCTCGTAGACGAAGCCGCTCTCAGTGGGGCGGACTGCGCAAAATTTCAAATGCGCGATCTTTCGACACTATATTCGAACGCAGGCAATGCCTCGGATCCAAGCGAGGATTTGGGATCGCAGTACACTCTGGATTTACTGTCGCGATTCCAACTATCACGTGACGACATGTTCAGAATCTTCGATTACTGCCACACTAAAAAGATCATCCCACTGTGTACTCCTTGGGATATGGCCAGCATTGATGCATTGGAACAGTATGGAATAGAAGGTTACAAGTCCGCATCTGCGGATCTGACAAATCCAGAATTGTTGACGCGGTTAGCCGGTACAGGTAAACCAATGATCTGTTCAACAGGTATGAGTACGGAAAGCGAAATCCGGGAAGCGGTAACCACCTTGAAGCGAGTTGGAGCGCAATACTCGCTACTCCATTGTAACTCGACCTATCCTGCACCTTTCAAGGATCTCAATCTGCGGTACATGGACACATTGCGCCAGCTTGGCGATTGTCCGGTTGGATATTCCAGTCATGACCGGGGCATTAATATTGCAGTTGCGGCAGTTGCTCTGGGAGCGAACATAATTGAGAAGCACTTCACGCTTGATCGCGGCATGGAAGGCAGCGATCACAGGGTTAGCCTGCTGCCGCATGAGTTTGCCGAGATGGTCAAGGGGATTCGTCAGACTGAAGAGGCGCTTGGTGGCCTGGAGCCGCGCAAAATTAGCCAAGGCGAGTTGATGAACCGAGAGTCTCTGGGCAAGAGCCTGGTCATTAATGTGAATTTGCAGCCTGGTGACATTATCGAATCGCACATGCTCGATATTCGCAGCCCAGGACGCGGGTTGCAGCCGAACAAGAAAGCTTCGCTGGTCGGTAAGGCAGCGAGACGGAAATTGAGCGTGGGCGACACCCTTTTCCCTTCCGATCTTGGCGAAGAGTCCGTTGTAGCAAAACAATATTCGTTCCGTCGGCCGTTCGGAATTCCTGTTCGTTACCATGACCTCAATACGTTGGCGAAATTATCAAACTTTGATCTCCTTGAGTTTCACCTCAGCTACAAAGATATGGTTGAAGATGAAGCGCGCTTCTTTGTTGGAAAATTGGACATGGATTTGGTGGTGCACGCCCCCGAACTTTTCATGGGTGATCATGTCCTCGACTTGTGTTCATTGGATGAAAAACACCGCATACAGTCGATAGAAAATCTTCGTAAGGTGGTTGCCGTAACGCTACGATTAAAGCGGTGGTTCTCCCGCGCTACAAAACCGCAGATCGTCATAAATGCAGGTGGCTTTACGCAAGACAAGCCGTTGGATCGGTCCGAAAGAGTTGTTCGGTACGAAATGATTCTCGATGCTCTCGCGCAAATCGACCTCAGCGAGGTCGAAATCATTCCACAAACGATGCCGCCATTTCCTTGGCATTTTGGTGGACAGCGTTATCAAAACCTGTTCATGGACCCGGATGAAACGGCTGATTTCTGTGCCAAAAATTCTTATCGCGTATGCCTTGATACATCCCATTCAAAACTCGCCTGTAATCATTATCATTGGTCGTTCAGCGAATTCTTGCGTAAGGTTGGCCCCTATACGGCACACATTCACGTCGCGGATGCGTCGGGGGTTGATGGCGAGGGATTGCAGATCAATGAAGGTGATATCGATTTTCAGTCGATGGGCAGGGACTTGAGACAGTTTGCCCCGCACGCATCCTTCATCCCAGAGATCTGGCAAGGCCACAAAAATGGTGGCGAGGGATTCTGGCGTGCGCTTGAGCGTCTAGAGCTTACACTTTAATAAAATTGGTAAACCTATACATGAGGGAGTTCAATAGATGAGTTATCGTATCGACTGGCCGGCAAGAGGACACGGGTATACAGAAAGAGAGATCGCTGCCGTGGCTGAGGTCATGCGGGCGAAAGGGACTGCACTTACGCAAGGTCAGAACGTACAGCATTTCGAGGTTGCATTCTCGAAATATCTAAACTCTTCAAATGCGTTTGCGACGATGAGTTGTGCGCATGCACTCGACATAGCTGCAATGCTCTGTGGTGTTGGGGATGGCGATGAAGTCATCATTGCATCTCACACCTATTGCGCATCAGCCTTGGCATTTGCAAGACGGGGTGCCGTCATCAAGTGGGCCGATATTGATCCAGAATTTCTTACAATGTCACCGGCAAGCGTGAAGCAGCTTCTGACAAGCAAGACAAAGGTGATTGTTCTGGTTCATTTGTATGGTTTGATGAGCCCGCATACAGAAGAAATTGCGGAAATCGCCCGGCTTAACTCAATCATGCTGGTCGAGGACTGCGCCCAGTGTCTTGGTGCAAAGTCTGGCCAGTCACATGCTGGAACCTATGGCGACATTGGTTGCTATAGCTTTCACGCACAGAAGAACCTGACGACCCTCGGTGAGGGTGGGATGATAGTAGTGAAGTCACCAGAAATGGCAAAAAAAGTTCCCGGTCTTCGCCTCAACGGCCATGCACCGTTTAGCTCCAAACCTGCCTATTGGTTACCTGCTATGACCAATGTCGATCAGGACTCGCCGGGTATCTGGCCTATTAAGTCGACGATGACCGAAGCGCAAGCTGCTGTTGGTCGGCTTGTATTAAATCGACTCGATGAACTTACCGCTCAGAGGCGTATACGCGGGTTGGCGTTTCGGGAAGCAATGGCAGAGTTTCCTGAGCTGCATTTTCAGGCAGTTCCGCAACAGGAAATGCATAGTCACCATTTGTTGCCCGCGCGATTTGACGGACAAGGATGTACGCGTGACGACCTGATTAGATTGTTGTCAGATGAGTACAAAATTAAGGCGATCATCCAGTACCATCCGCTCCATCGCTACGACCTTTTTCGCAAGACTGGGCATGGTGAAGCTAACGTACCAGAAACAAATAGATTTTTTGATAACATGGTGTCGTTCCCATTTTCGCTGGAAATTGAAGATGCAGATTTTGCATATCTGATCGATTCGGTGTGTAGCGCGTTGACAAGATTGCGGAATGGTTGATGAGTATTGTGCGGGGCTGCAATTCGGTTAAGTCAATATCAAGCAGCCACTTGGTTTAAGCTTGAAAAAAACAGCACGTGGAAATTGTAGCCTTTTCGCAAGGTGATTTACCGCACTATTTACACAATAAACCGAGGTTGAATAGAAATGACATTGTTCAGCATTTCCAAACGGATTCCTCGATTTCTATGCGGGGCCGGTGTGTTGGAATCGATAACCGAATTATTGGCGCTCCACCGGGATGAAAGTGAATACAGTATTTTCGCAGTCAATTACTATTTCATCGAAATTATGCAGCGGATAGAGCGCACTTGGGGAAATCTGACCAGAAGATTCGCGTACAGTACAGTGCGATGAAGGTAGCCTGATGACGAAGCCACGGGTAGTCTTAATCATCCAAGCAAGAATGGGGTCGACTCGTTTGCCAGGAAAATCGATGATGGACCTAGCCGGTGCGCCTTTGGTTGGGCGCATTCTTGAAAGGGTAAAGCGCTGTACAAAGCTGGATGACATTGTTCTGGCGATTCCCGATACGGAGAAAGATCGGGTATTGATAGGCATTGGTGAAAGCTATGGCATTAAGGTTTTTGCCGGTTCTGAGAACGACTTGGTTGAACGCTATTACCAAGCGGCTCAGTGGTCAAAAGCCGGCATTGTCGGCCGGTTACCGGCCGACAATGCAACTCCAGAGCCCGTCGAGATTGATCGCATCGTCGATTACCATTTGTCGCTGGGACAACGAGGATTTTCATCAAACTTATCAGCAATCGGCGATTCCGAGTACCCCGATGGCATCGGTGCCGAAATGTTCGATTTCCCCTTGCTGGCTGAAGTGCGCGCGCGAAACACCAACCCGCGCCAGCGAGAACATGTTCATTTGAATTTTTATGACTACAGCACGGGCAAAGCTGTCGATGAAAAATGGTGTCCGATCAATACCATAAAATGCCCGGAGGGCTTTCGTCGTCCCGATCTTATCCTGGATGTTAATACGCAAGAGCAGTACGAATTCATGCGCCAGCTGTATGAATATCTCTACCCAAAAAATTCAGAGTTTCATATCACCGACACAATACGGTGGTACGACGAGATATACAGGCCGAACAAGACCTGATCAATTTGAGAAAGTAAGCACATGAATAAATCAACTGATTATGTCGATTACGTTTTTCGCGCCGAAAAGTTTGTTGGCGAATT
>Ga0315281_10003590_pt1 | contig 22698 bp, 20 predicted proteins | sample YL17G07_0_MG_FD_204540 | JGI IMG/M metagenome (GOLD analysis project Ga0315281, IMG submission 204540) | Sediment microbial communities from Yellowstone Lake, YNP, Wyoming, USA - YL17G07_0 | ecosystem: Environmental > Aquatic > Freshwater > Lake > Sediment | place: USA: Wyoming | collected... | reverse complement strand
CCTTCAAGGCGGGCCCCGAGCCGGCGAAGCCCGTGACCCTCGAGCCCGGCGATTCGGCCGGGTTCACGTTCACCTACAGCGCGAACGGCAGCGGCACGGTCTCTTTCACGGCAACCGTGTCGGGCGTGGCCGACCTCACGCCGCCGGGTCTGGCGAGCCGGGCAGCCGTGACCGCGGTCGAGAAGGCGAACGCAGCCGCCGCGTGGTATCAGGAAACCCGGGCTACCTCGACCGCATGGATTGACCGAACCTTCAACCCGCCCAAGCCGCCGCCGCCCACCGAGCGGCCCTTCATGACGTTCGAGAAACCGAAGGACCTGACATGGGAAACGGACGGCTACGCGGCCCTGGCCCTCTCGTCCACGCGGATGACCGAGGGCGACCACGCGGCCGCGGTCACGTTCTCCGTCCCGGGGGACCTGACGCTCACGCCCACGGGCGCGTTCAAGCCCGCGATCCGGCTCGTCTGGCCGCCGCGCGGGCAGGAGCACGCGCTCGCGCCGCGGGACTGGACTCCCTTCCGGTCGTTCCGCGGCGACTTCTTCAACGCCTCTCCGGCCCCGCTCGCGCTTTCGTTCACGCTGATCGACAACCGCGGCGACCGGTACGAAGACCTGCACACGCTTGCCGCCATGAGCGCGACGACGCTCCAGTGGGATCTCCAGCCGGTCCGCGAGGCGCGCGTGGACATCTCCCGGCTCTCGACGCTTGAGTTCGCGATTGACACGACCTCCCTCAAGGCCCGCCCCGTCCTGTCAATCGACAACCTGCGCTTCGAACTGCCGCCTCCCCCGCCCCCGAAGCGGGCCGCGCTGTCCGCGACGACAATGCTCTCCTCTACCGTCGCGGCGGAGCCGGTCCTGGCGCCCGCCGGGGCCGCCAAGGGCGCCCCGTGAGACGCCCTCTCGGCGTCGCGTTCGCCACGGTGCTGGTGACGAGTCCACTGGCCACGCGATCCGGGGCGATCGACATCCATCCCCAGGACGAGTACGTCGCGGCCTGCACCTTCCTGGGCGGCATGGGCGGAGCCGCGCTGGGCGTTTCCCTCGGGGGGCTCTCGAGGCCGGCCGGCGGCAGCAGGGTCACGCCGTTCCTCCGCTACGGATCGCTCGGAATGCTGTTTGGCGCCGTCCTCGGACACGAGATCGGCGCAAATGCCGTGGAGGCTTCGCGCGCGGCCGGCGACTTCCCGCCGCCGGCGACCCGTGAGGCCACCGGGTGCCTGGGGGCGCTCGCGGGCGAGCTCGTGGGATTCGGGATAGGCGTGGCTGTCGCCGCGCCGTCGGGTCCCCTCAGCCTGGACAACCGTGAGATCTGGGCGGGCATTTCGCTGGGGGCGGTCGTGGGAGCCGCCAGCGGCTTCCTCATGCGGCCCGTGCGCCTGCTTGTGCCTCCACCCCCGCGTTCCCGGGCCCAGGCCAGGCTCCGGATCGAGCAGGAGCAGATCGAACCGCTGCTACCCCTTGGCGAAGAGGGTCGGAACGTCCTGCGCGGCGAGGAAGGCCCCCGGGCGGCCGCGGGCCGCGTCGAGCCGGCGATGCCCCCGGCGGCGCTCGAGCGCCTCGGGAACGAGCTTCTCCAGCCGGAAGGGGAACGCCTCGCCGGGGCGATGCCGCACCTGCGCAACGAGCCCGCTCCCCTCATCCTGCCGAACCTGGAGCCGCCGCCGGCGCTGGCCGCGATGGCGCGGTCGGCGATGACCATGGGTCTCCTCGAGGGAGCGGTGCTGGGGGCGGCGGCCGGCGGAGCCGCCAGCGGCGGGTCGGGCAGGTTCGCCTCGGGCCTCGCGGCCGGGGGGGGTGTCGGCGCGCTCGCGGGCCTGAGCGCGGTCGCCGCGCTGACCGACCCCTGGACGGACCCGAAGCGGCTGGGACAGACCGGGGTTCGCGAGGGATTCGAGGAAGGCCGGCGCACGAGCGGGGTCCTTGCCGGCGGGATGGTAGGCGCCCTGATCGGGGGCGCGGCCGGTGCGGTCATCTACAACACGACGCACAGCTTCGACCGCGGCGACGTCTCGCTGTGCGCTCTGGGAGGCAACCTCGCCGGCCTCCTGACCGGCTACCTCCTGACCGAAAGAGGGGACGTGCTTAAGTAATTAAGTTACGCGAAAAGGAAGAGGGGCATGGACGAGCTGGTTCAGCAGGAATGGATCCGGGATTTCGAGGCGGCAGCCCGCCGCACCCTCGAGGAGCGCATGCGGTATGCCTTCATCCGGACCTACAAGCCGGTCCTCGACGACGCGCCGTTTCGCGCTTTCGCCACGACCGCCGACTACCGCCGCTGGTGCGAAGAGAACCTGCCTTCCTGGTTGGGCTATGGCCGGAGCGTTTGAGTACCGGCAGGCCCGGGAGATCTCGGGAGCCTTCGAGCGCTACCATGTGAAGTTCCTGTTCATCGGGAAATCCGGGGCGATCATCCTGGGGTATCCCGACACCACGCAGGATGCAGACGTCTTCGTGGAGAAGACCGCGGAGAACGGCCGGGCCATCGTCGCCGCGCTCGCCGAACTGGCCTTCAGGCTGTCAGATCAGGATCGCCTGGAAATCGAGAGCGGTAAGGACTTCGTCCAGCTTCGCGACGGTCCGTTCGACCTGGATCTCGTGTTCGCGCCGGACGGCATCGAGACTTTCGCGGAGGCGGCGCGCCGCGCCGTCGTGGTTGAGGGCATGCCCGTGTGCCATCCGGATGACATCATCCGCAGCAAGGAAGCGACCGGGCGGGTCAAGGATCGCGAGTCCCTGCCCAGGCTCAAGGCCTTCCGGGACTGGTGGGCTCAGCGGCAGAAGGCCTGATCGGATCTGCCGCACTCAACCTTGGCAGCGATTCCCCAATGATCCAGAGGCCGTCCCCGCTCTTCGTCGATCTTCGCATGGAGGGGACCTCCCCGTTCAGCGACTCCCGCAGGCTGTGGACGCTGGTGCAATCGGCTTCATGATGCGGATTCAGCCGTACCGGATGCTTCTTCTGCTGGCCCTCGTTCCATTGTCGGGATGCGGCGGAACCGGAGCGGGCTTTGTCCGGCCCAGCCATGGATGGCGCGGAGCCTGGCCAGTCCCTCAAGTCGAGAGCGCTCAGGACTGCGTGGACCACTGCGCCCAACTCTATGACAGGGCAACCGATGCCTACGAGCGTTGCCGGTTGAGCTGCCTCAAGTAACCTGGCTTCCAGTCACCGCCTATAGACAGTCGCGAGCGCGAAGCAGGCCATGGCTTCGCCGCGGCCGATCACGCCGAGCTTCTTCGCGGTAGTCGCCTTGATCGAGACGTCCGCGGGGCCGATCCCCAGCGCGGCGGAGAGCGCGCGGACCATCCGGTCCCTGACGGGACCGAGCCGGGGAGCCTCGGCCAGGATCGTGACGTCCGCGTTCCGGACCGTCCAGCCGCGCGCCGCCGCCTCCCGGACCACGGTGGCTAGGAACTTGACGCTAGGCAGGTTGCGAGTCGCCTCCCGCCGTACCCCGAACCGGGTCCCGATGTCGCCGCCCGCGGTCGCCCCCAGGACGGCGTCCGTGAGCGCGTGGCAGACGATGTCGGCGTCCGAGTGGCCGTGCAACCCCTTCGGGAACCGGACCCGGACTCCTCCCAGGACGAGCGGCCGGCCGGGAACCAGCCGGTGCATGTCGAACCCGATCCCGGCCCGCGATTCGCCCCGCGCGAGCTGACTCGCCATCTCCAGGTCCTCGGGCCAGGTAACCTTGACCGCCCGGCGCGACCCCGGCACGAGCTTGACCCGGAGACCCATGGTCTCCAGCGGCTGGACGTCGTCGGTAACGTCGCCGCCGCCGAGGGCGGCCAGCCAGCGCGGCACGAGGTCCGCGCGCACGGCCTGCGGGGTTTGCGCCTGCCACAACCCCGCGCGCGGCACGGTCGCGGCGACGAACCCGCCGGCGCCCTCGCGCTTCAAGGTGTCCGACGCCGGGAGCGCGGCCACGGCGGCGCCGTGACGGGCGGCCGCGCGGGTCACGCGCTCCACAACTACGGGGTCCACGAACGGCCGGGCCGAGTCGTGGACGAGAACGACCATCCGGCCGCGCGGACGCAGGGAACGCACCCCCGCGGCAACCGAGTCCTGCCGCCGGGCTCCGCCCCGGGCCACGACCGCCTTTGGGAATCCCCGGAGGAGGGCGCGCACCCTCGCCATGCTCGATGGATCCACGACGACCGCGATCCGGCGGACCCACGGGAGCCGGTGAAACGCTTCGAGGGCGTGCAGGACGAGCGGCCGGCCAGCCAGCGGCACCCAGGCCTTCGGGGCCCGGGCGCCCAGCCGGTCCCCGCGCCCGGCGGCCACAAGCACGAGGAGGGCCGCGGAGTTCCTCACCCCGGGCCCTCCCCGTATCGAAGACGAAAACCCCTGATCATGTTCAGTGCGTGATGATCTCGCCCGCTTCCTCTTTCTTCTTGGCGAAGATCATGCGCCCGGCCGCGGTCTGCAGGGCCGAGGTCACGACGACCTCGATCTTCTGGCCCATGTAGACCTTGCCGTTGTCCACGACGACCATGGTCCCGTCGTCCAGGTACCCGATCCCCTGTCCCGCCTCCTTGCCCTCCTTGATGACCCGGATCGTGAGAAGCTCGCCCGGGAGCACGGCCGGCTTGAGCGCGTTGGCGAGGTCGTTGATGTTGAGGACCGGCACGCCGTGGATTTCTGCGACCTTGTTGAGGTTGAAGTCGTTCGTGATGATGCGGGCACCACGCTGTTTGCCGATGATGAGCAGTTTCTCGTCCACCTCACGGGTCTCGGGAGCGTCCACCTCGAGGACCTCGAGGGTTATCTTGGACCTCTGCATACGGTTGAGTATGTCGAGCCCGCGGCGGCCGCGGTTGCGCTTTAAGGGGTCCGAGGAGTCCGCGATCCGTTGCAGCTCCTGCAGGACGAACCGGGGGATGTAGAACACCCCCTCGAGGAAACCCGTCTCGCAAACCTCCGCGATGCGTCCGTCGATGATCACGCTGGTGTCCAGCAGTTTCGGAGCGACGGCGTTCTTCCCCATGACGCCGCCGGCGCCGGCCTTGGAGTTCGCCGGAGCGCCGCCGGAGGACACCCACGGGTAGCCGCCGAACTCGGCGGCGAGCAAAGCCACGCAACCCGCCAGCAGGACGGCGGGAACGATCCAGCGATGGTCCGCGTCTATCAACCAGGCCGCGGCCACCCCGACGACGATGATCAAGATCCTTCGAATCAGCGTAACAGTGTTCATCATGTTCTCCTGTCGATGAGCATTGGAAAGAAGCCGCCGGGTTTCACGCCAGCGCCCGGTCCACGGCCGCCGCCAGGTCCCCCGCCCCCTCGACCTCGAGGCCCTTGGGGTGGGCCGTCAGCGCATCCTTGTTGGCCTGCGGAACCACGGCCCGGCTGAAACCCAGCCGCGCCGCCTCCTCGAGCCGGCGGTCGAGGTGAATGACGGGACGGATCTCGCCCGAGAGGCCCACCTCGCCCATGAGAGCCACCCGCGCCAGCGGGCGCTCCTTGAAGGCCGAGACGATCGCGAGCGCCGCCGCGAGGTCGGCGGCGGGCTCCTCGACGAGAAGGCCCCCGGCGACGTTCAAGAAGACGTCCGAGGCCCCAAGTCGGTAGCCCATCCGCTTCTCGAGCACGGCGAGCAGGATCGCGAGCCGGTTCGCGTCGATCCCGGCCGCCCGCCGCTGGGGCATGCCGTAGGCGGCCGACGCCGTGAGGGCCTGGACCTCGACGAGCAGCGGGCGGTTGCCCTCCATGCACGCGGCCACCGCCCGGCCCGCCAATGGGGAGCCGTCGTTGGGCAGGAAGAGCCCGCCGACGTCCGCGACCTCGCGCAGGCCCGCTCCCGTCATCTCGAAAACCCCGATCTCGTTCGTTGAACCGTACCGGTTCTTGACGGAGCGCAGGATCCGGTAGAGGTGGTGCCGGTCACCCTCGAACTCGAGGACGCAGTCGGCGAGGTGCTCCAGCGTCTTGGGCCCGGCGAGCAGGCCGTCCTTGGTCACGTGGCATACGACAAGGAGAACGCACCCGCCGGTCTTCGCCAGCCGGGTCAGGTGCGCCGCGCACTCGCGGACCTGGCCCACGCTCCCCGGCGCGCCCCCGAGTCCCTCGCTCCAGATCGTCTGGATCGAGTCCACGACGCAGACCGCCGGCTTGAGCTTGCGGATCGCGGCCTCCACCGCCTCGAGCTGGGTGGCGGCGAGAACCCCGAGCCCCTGGCCCGGGACCCCGAGCCGGGTCGCCCGGAGCTTGATCTGGGCCGCAGATTCCTCGGCCGACACGTACAGAACGGGCGGCCTGGTCCGCGCCAGCGTGGCGGCCGCCTGGAGCAGGAGCGTGGACTTCCCGATGCCGGGGTCGCCGCCGATCAGGACGAACGACCCGGCCACCAGCCCGCCGCCGAGCACGCGGTCGAACTCGGGGAGCCCGGTTCCCTGCCGCGGCGCATCGGCTCCCGGAACGTTATCGAGCCACACGAGCTCGGAACTCGTTCCCTCTCCCGGACGCGCGCGGCTCCCGGATGGAGCCGGCGCCGTCCGCTCCTCGACGAGCGTGTTCCAGCCCTGGCAGTTCGGACAGCGCCCCAGCCATCGCAGGCTCGAATACCCGCATGCCTGGCAGACGTACCGGGACGAGTTGCCCTTCGTCAAAACAACCTCACCTTCGCGGTGATCGGATGGTCCTTGAAGTTCTTGATCATCCCCTTGACGTCCTTCGCGAGCGCCTCGTCGTTCAGGAGCACGCCCAGCAGGCCCTTCCCCTGGTCGAGCTTGCGCGCGACCGAATCCACGGACGCCGCGGTGGCCTGGAGGCTCGTCATGGCCGCGTTCGCCCGGACGATCGCCGACCGCACGCTGTCGGGACCCTCGCCCGCATTGAGCACCTTCGTAAGCGCCTCGAGTTCCTTGGCGAGGGACCGCGCGCTGCGCCCGAAGGTCTCGACGTCCGCGAGGGCGGCATCGATGCCGGCCGAGTGCTTCTCCACGACGCGCGCCACGCGTTCGGAAGCCTCGTTCAGGTTGTTGATCATCTTGTGGACCGAGGAAGCCACCTCCTCCTTGGCGAAGATCGGCGCCAGCGCGTCCATCATCTTCCCCATCCGGATCATGGTGGCGTCAATCGAGATGGGGTCCACGCCGCGCACCTGGGCCCCCTCGGGCAGGTAGGGCGCGATGCCCGAGAGGCTGGCGTTGACCTCGATGTACTTCTCCCCGAGCATCCCGCTCGTGAACACCCAGAACTCCGAATCCTCGCGCAGCCGGACCGCCCGCTCGATCCACAGGGTCACGACCACCATGTCCTCGTTCACCCGGACGTCCCGGACGCGGCCGATGACGGGCCCGCCCGCGTACTTGACCGGCGCGTCCACCTTGAGGTCGTTCACGAACTTGTACTTGACCTTGAGGTAGTAGCCCGAGACGCCCACGCGCACCTTCCCCACGACGAAGACGGCGCTCAGGAGCAGGAGCGCGGCGATCGCGACGACGATACCGACCTTCCGTTCCTCGCTCATGTGACCGCCTCCACTCCAACGTTGATCGGCCCGGCGGCGCGGCCGTGGATGAACTGCTGGACCGCCTCGTCGGTGCTGGCCTGGATCTCGGCGGGCGTCCCCAGGGCGCGCACCCGGCCCTCGTGGAGCATCGCCACCCGGTGCCCGACCTTGTAGGCGCTCACCATGTCGTGCGTGACCACGATCGACGTGACGCCGAGGGAGTCCCGGGTCGCGACGATGAGGTCGTTGATCGCGTCGGACATTATGGGATCCAGCCCCGTCGTGGGCTCATCGTAGAGGACGACCTCGGGGGCCATCGCGAGCGCCCGCGCCAGCCCCACCCGCTTCTTCATGCCGCCCGAAAGCTCCGACGGCTTCTTCGGGCCGGTGCCCGGGAGGCCGACCTGGCGGAGCCGTTCGTCCACGATCCGGGCGATCTCGTCCTCCGGGCGGCCCAGCCGCCGGAGCGCGAACCCGACGTTCTCCTCCACGGTCAGCGAGTCGAAGAGCGCGGCGCCCTGGAAGACCATCCCGAACCTCGCCCGCACCTTCACCATCTCCTCCTCCGGCATGGGCACCACGTCCGCGCCTTCCACGAGTATCCGCCCGGAGTCCGGCCGGATGAGCCCCAGGAGGCACTTGAGCATCACGCTCTTGCCGCACCCGGACCGTCCGATCACGACCATGGTCTCGCCGCGCCGGACCTCGAGGGTCGTCCCGTCCAGGACCTTCTGTTGGCCGAAGGCCTTGTGGACGTCCTCGAACCGGATAAGCACCTCGTCCGCCATCAGAACACGCTCATGGCGGCGGTGAGGAAGTAATCAGTGATCAGGATGGCCATGGATGAGACGACCACGGCGCTGGTCGTGGACCGGCCGACGCCCTCGGCGCCGCCGGCCGTGGTGAACCCCTTGTAGCAGCTCACCGTTGCGATGATGAACCCGAAGAAGAGCGATTTCGTCAATCCACTGAACAAATCGGGCAATTCTACCATGGACAACGCGTTCTCCGCGTACACGCTCATACTCTGGTCGAACCGCATGTGCGCCACCAGGAATCCCCCGAACACGCCTATCGCGTCCGAGAACAGCGTGAGCACCGGGAGCATCATCACGCACGCGATAAGCCGGGGGATCACGAGGTACTTGACCGGATTCGTGGCGAGCGTGTCCAGCGCGTCGATCTGCTCCGTCACGCGCATCGTCCCGATCTCGGCCGCGAACGCGGACCCGACCCGGCCGGTCACGATCAGGGCGGTGAGGACGGGACCCAGCTCCCGGACCATGGAGAGGGCGACCATGCCGCCGAGGTACGAGCTGATCCCGGCCATCTTCCGCTCCAGCGATATCCCGGTCTGGAGGGCAAGCACCATCCCCGTGAACATCGCCGTCACGAGGGTCACGAGGATGGAGTTGACCCCCGCCGAGACCATGCTGTCCACCGACTCGCGCAGCTCGAAGATCCGCGGGCGCGGGCGCTTGAGCGCGGCGCACACCACCCAGTCCCCCCAGTTCCGGAGCGTCACGGCGAGCCAGTGGAGGATGGACTGGAGCACGATGAAGAACCGGCCGAGCTCCTCCAGCGAACGGAGGAAGAGGCCCCAGACTCCGGCCGTCACGTCAGGCACGCCCATTCCTCCCGCGGACGCGGCGGTTCAGCCCGCCCGCCACGCACAACACTTCGTACGGAATGGTAGCCTGCCGGGCCGCGACCTCCTCGGCCCGGATCCTCGCGCGCCCCTGCGTCCCGAAGATGACGGCCTCGTCCCCGGCCGCGACGCCCCTGATCCCGGTGACCTCGACGACCGTCAGGTTCATGCACACGATGCCGCGCACGGGAGCACGCCGGCCGCGGATCAGGACCTCGCCGCGGTTCGACTGGAGCCGGCTGTATCCGTCGGCGTACCCCACCGGCAGGACCGCGAGGGTCGCCTCTCGCGGCGCGCGCCAGGTGTGGTCGTAGCTGATCGTGGCGCCCCGGGCCACCCGGCGCAACGCCGCCACCCGGGTCCGGAACGACATCGCCGGACGCAGCCAGCGCGGCGCCGGCCGTCTGCCGGGGACGCAGCCGTAGAGGAGCAGACCCGGACGGACGGCGCGGTAGGCGCAGGCCGCCGGGCTCGCCAGCACCGCCGCGCTGTTGGCCGCGTGCGTCAAGCCCGGGTCGATCCCCCCGCGCCGGAGCGCGGCCAGCGCGGCGTCGAACCGCCGGAGCTGGGCGCGCGTGAACCCGGCCTCGTCGGCGGCCGAGAGGTGCGTCCAGGTTCCGGCCAGCCGGCGCAACCCGCGCCGGCGCAACCACCCGGCCAGCCGGTCCGCGAGCGCGGGGTCGAGCCCGAGCCGCCCCATCCCCGTGTCGAACTTGAGGTGCGCTCCCAGGTATCCGCCGCGGGCGCCGGGCACCCCGGCGAAGTCCCGCTCGGCGGTGACGGAGGGCAGGAGGCCCAGCCGCTCGATCTCGCCGCGGCGGGCCGCCGCCGCAGGACCCAGGAGCAGGATGGGAGCGCGGATGCCGGCCTGCCGCAGGACCGCAGCTTCCTCCGCGTCGGCGACGGCGATGATATCCGCGACTCCACGGAGAGACCGCGCGACCGCTACGGCCCCGTGCCCGTAGGCGTCCCGTTTGACGACGGCGATGAGGGCTTTCCCCGGGCGGGCTCCGCGCACGGCCCGGGCGTTCGCGACAACGGCCGCAAGGTCCACGGACGTCCAGCCGGAGCGGGTCAACGGCGTCTACTCGTCCTCCGGCATGAGCTCGTCCATCTCCGCCGGATTGTCGAACCGCGTGTAGGCGCGGTTGAAGACCAGGCGGAACGTGCCCGTGGGACCGTTCCGCTGCTTGGCGACGCAGAGCCGTGCGACGTACGGCCGATCCGGGCGCGATCCCTCTCCCTCGGGGTTGTCGCGGGGATCGCGGTAGATGAAGATCACGACGTCGGCGTCCTGCTCGATGGCGCCGCTCTCGCGCAGGTCCGACAGACGCGGCTTCGCGGCGGCGTCGCCGCGGCGCTCGGGCGCGCGCGAGAGCTGGGAGAGCACCATGACCGGAACGTTCAGTTCCTTCGCCACGGATTTCATCGACCGCGAGATGGCCGTGATCTCCTGCTGGCGGCTCTCGGGTCGCCCTCCCCCGCCTTCGCTGCTGAAGTCCATGAGCTGGAGGTAGTCCACGATGATCAACCCGTCGAACTTGCCGGTCTCCCCAAGGATCCGGCGGGCCCGCGCCCGCACCTGGATCGGCATGAGCCACGACGACTCGTCGACCCATATGGGCAGGTCGTGCAGGATGGAGGCGGCGTTCATGAGCCTGGTCCGGTCCTCGGCGAAGAGCCGCCCCCGGCGCACGTCGTGCGAGTCCACGCGGGCCTGGGCGCAGATAAGGCGCCGAACCAGCCCGTGGGCGGACATCTCGAGCGAGAAGAACAGGACCGGAACCTTCTTGACCCGGGCCACGTGCTCGGCGATGTTCATGGCGAAGCTCGTCTTGCCCATGCCCGGCCGGGCGGCCAGGACGATGAGCTCGCCGCGCTGGAGCCCCGAGGTGACCTGGTCGAGCCAGTGGAACCCGGTGGGGAGCCCGGTCATCATGGATTCCTCGCCGCCCGCCTGGGCCTGAAGCGTCTCGACCTTCTCGATCTCGGAGATGATGACCTTCTCGATCTTCTGCAGTCCTCCTTCCAGGCGATCCTGCGCAAGCTCGTACAGATAATGCGAGGCCTGGTTCAGGAGGTCGTCCGGCGCGAGCTGGTCCTTCGCCGCGCGGTCGAAGAGCTGGTAGCCGACCTCCGAGAGTTTCCGCATCGTCGCCTTGTCCTTGACGATCTTGGCGTATTCCTCGACGTTGGAGGCGATCGCGATCTCGTCCACGAGCCCCGCGACGTAGGCCTCCCCCCCGGCCGCGTCCAGCCGTCCCATCCGCTTGAGCCGGTCGCATACCGTGATCAGGTCCACCTTCTCGCCGGCCTCGAAGAGCTCGCGGATCGCGCGGTAGATGTCCGCGTGGCTGGTCCGGTAGAAGTGCTCGACGAGGAGCTGCCCGGCGGCCTTCGCCACGGCCTCCGTGCTCGCCTCGGTGCCCTGGAGCATCGCGCTCAGGGTCGCGCGCTCGGCGTTCACATCCTGCGGGGGGACGCGAGTTTCCTGGGAGGTTCTCGGAAAACCCATGGGACCACTCTAGATGGAGAAGGGGGACCGAAACAACCCTGCTACTTCTTCTCGCCCTCCTTCACCACCCAGACCTTGACCTGGGCGACCACTTCCGGCGCGAGCTTGACCGGCACCGTAAAGACGCCGAGCGTCTTGATGTGCTCCTCGAGCTGGATCTGGCGCCGCTCGACGGTGATCCCCTGCGCTGCCAGCGCCTCCGCAACGTCGGCGGCCGCAACCGACCCGAACAGCTTGTCGTCAGCCCCCACCCGGCGGGCCACGGTGCAGGAGACGCCCGAGAGCCTCTCGGCGAGCGCCTTGAACTCGGCCAGCTTCGCGTCCCGGCGCTTCGTGTCGGCGGCCTTCATCCTCCCCGCCTGCGCCTCGACCCCGGCCGTGGCGGGGATCGCCAGCCTGCGGGGCAGGAGGAAGTTGCGGGCGTAACCCTCGGAAACCTGGACGAGTTCGCCGCGGACCCCGAGGGTCTCGATTTCCTTCAGGAGGAGAACACGCATTGCCGGCCCCGGTCCTAAGGTCAGACGACCGAGTAGGGCAGCAACGCCGCGTGCCGGGCCCGGCGGATGCCGCGGGTCACCTGGCGCTGGTGCCTGGCGCAGTTCCCGCTCGTGCGCCGCGACACGATCCGGCCGCGCTCGCTCAGGAAGCCCTTGAGCAGTCCGATGTCACGTATATCGACCGTCCCGATCTTTCCGGCACAGAACCGGCAGATCTTCTTCCGGGGCGGCCGGCGGTCCCGGCGGCCGTAGCCGCCGCGCCCGCCGCCCTCTTCCCGCCGCCCGCCCCTGGATTCCTCCGGCATGCTCCCTTAGCCCTCCTCTTCGAAGCTCGGCATCGGCTCATCGATGGGCTCGGCCCCGCCCGGGGGCGCGGGTTCCGCGGCGGGCTCCGCGGCGGGCTCGGCGGCCGGCCTGCCGCCGCCGCCTTCGCGCGGGCCGATGAACTGCCAGCGGTTCGCGATGATCTCGACCGCGCGCCGCTTGGTCCCGTCGCGTCCCTCGAAGTCCCGGACCCGCAGCCGGCCCTCGACGAGCACGGAGCGGCCCTTCTTGAGGTACGTGGACGCCGTCTCCGCCTGCTTGCCGAAGATCACGGCATCGACGAAGAGGGTTTCCTCCCGCGGCTCTCCCGCCGCGGTCCGGTAACGCTCCGTCGCCGCGAGCCGGATGTTGCACACGCCCTTGCCGCTCGGCAGATACCTGAGCTCCGGGTCGCGCGTCAGGTTCCCTATCAGGATGATCCGGTTGTAGGTCGACACGACCGGCCCCTCAGCCCGCCGCCGGCGGCGCCGCCGGCGGCGCCGCCGGCGGCGGAGCCGGCGGTGGAGCTGGCGGCGGCGCCGGCGGTGGAGCCGGCATCGTCACGACCAGGGACGGATCGAGCCGCGTCGTCATGTACCGGATCACGCCCTCGTTCATCCGCAGGACCTGCTCGACGGCGGGCACCCCGGCCGTCGGCATGTACGTGGTCAGGAGCACGAAGTTCGCGTCCGTCCGCCCCTTGACCCGGAACGAGAGCCGGCGCACGCCGAGCTTCTCGATCGCCTTGATCTCGCCCTTCGACTCCGCGACGACGGCCTGGAGGCGAGAGAGCAACGCCTCCCCGTCCGCCGCGGCGACGGCCGGCTCGAACGCGATAAGAACCTCGTAGTAGCGCTTCTCCATAGGGGCACTACCTTACCATGCGGTCGCGGGCACCGGCAACCCCCGCCCGGCCGCTATGATGGGGGCACCGATGAAGGGACACCTCACGAAAGGACGGGCCATCATGAGCATCCTTGCCGCCCTCGCCAGCCTCCTCGGTTCCGTGGCGCACGGGGGTTTGACCCCGAGAACGACCCTGGACTTCGATGTCGGCTGGAGGTTCCTGCTGGGCGACGATGCCCGGGCGTCCGGCGAGGGATTCGACGACTCGGGCTGGGAGGGACTGGACCTCCCCCACGACTGGAGCATCGAGTTACCGCCGATGCCCGGAGCGCCATGCGGCCGCGACGGCGGGTACTTCCAGACCGGCATCGGCTGGTACCGCAAGTCGTTCGCGGCGCCGGACGGGTGGAAGGGCAAGCGGGTCTGGGTCGAGTTCGACGGCGTCTACATGAACTCGGATGTCTGGTTCAACGGCCGTCACCTCGGCACCAGACCCTTCGGTTACTCGAGCTTCCGGTACGACCTGACCTCCCTCGTCCGATTCGGCAACGGGCGCAACGTCCTCGCCGTCCGCGCGGACAACTCCCGGCAGACCAACAGCCGCTGGTATTCGGGCTCGGGGATCTACCGCCACGTCCGGCTCGTCGTGACCGGCCCGGTCCATGTCGCGCACTGGGGAACGGCCGTCACGACCCCCGAGGTCACGGCCTCCCGGGCGGTCGTTCGCCTGCGCACGACGGTCGAGAACGAGTCGGCCGCCCCGGTCAAGGCCACGGTCCGGACGACGCTGGCCGATCCCGACGGCCATCCCGCGGGCACCGCCCAGGCCGCCGTCGAGATCGAGCAGGGCGGGCATGGCGAGACAGCACTTGACTTCGTCGTCTCCTCCCCCCGGCTCTGGTCCCCGGACACCCCCGTGCTCTACACGGCCCGGACCGAGATCATCGCCGGCGGCGACGCCGTGGACGCGGTCGAGACCCCGTTCGGCATCCGGTCCATTCGCTTCGACGCGAAGACCGGGTTCACGCTCAACGGCGTCGGGATGAAGCTCAAGGGGACATGCGTCCACCACGACTTGGGGCCCCTCGGCGCCGCTTCCTACGACCGGGCCGAGGAGCGCAAGGTCGAGATCCTCAAGGCCTCGGGCTACAACGCGATCCGGACCAGTCATAACCCGCCCGCACCCGGTTTGCTCGAGGCGTGCGACCGGCTCGGGATGCTCGTCATCGACGAGGCCTTCGACTGCTGGCACAAGGGCAAGCGGCCGCACGATTACCATGTCGCGTTCGACGGGTGGTGGCGGCGCGACCTCGATGCCCTCGTCCTCCGTGACCGCAACCATCCCTGCGTGATCATGTGGAGCATCGGCAACGAGCTCGAGGAGCGCGCCGAGCCCGAGGGCGCGCGGATCGCCAGGGAACTCGCGGACTACGTACGCAGTCTCGACCCCACCCGCCCGGTCACGGCCGCGATCAACGGCGTCGACCCGTGGAGAGGCACGGACGCCGTCTTTGCCGCCCTCGATGTCGGCGGGTACAACTACCAGCGGTGGAACTACCGCCCCGACCACGACCGGTTCCCCGACCGGGTCATGGTCGCCACCGAGTCCAATCCGCCGGAATCGTTCGAGTACTGGATGGACACCCTCGACCTGCCCTGGGTCATCGGCGACTTCGTGTGGACCGGGTACGACTACCTCGGCGAGGCCTCGATCGGGTACGCCCGGCATGACGGCGACGGCAACCCCGCGGCCGACGCCTACCCGTGGAACCAGGCGAACTGCGGCGACATCGACGTCCTCGGGTTCAAGCGGCCGCAGTCGTACTACCGCGACATCCTCTGGGGCGTCGGGTCGAAGCTCTGGATCGCCGTCCACGCTCCCGTCCCCGAGGGCAAGAAAGAAGAAGTGAGCTGGTGGGGCTGGCCCGACGTCCGCGGAAGCTGGACCTGGCCCGGCCAGGAAGGCAAGCCGATGAAGGTCGAGGTCTACTCGGCCTGCGAGATGGTCGAACTGCTCCTCAATGGCAAGAGCATGGGGACACAGCCGGCCTCGCGCACGACCAGGTTCATTGCGACCTTCACCGTCCCGTACGAGCCCGGCACTCTCACCGCGGTGGGGTCCACGGCCGGCAAGAAGGTCACGGAATGGAAGTTGAAGACCGCGGGCGCTCCCGCGGCCATCCGGCTCACTCCCGATCGCAGGATTATCAAATCCGGAGGCGCCGATCTCTCGTTCGTGACCGTCGAGGTCACGGACCGCGACGGCCTCCTCCAGCCCAACGCCGACCACGAGGTCGCCTTCAAGATCGATGGCGAAGGCACGATCGTGGCGGTCGGAAGCGCGAACCCGCACTCGCCCGAGCCCTATGTCGGCGACCGCCGCCGCGCCTTCCGGGGCCGCTGTCTTGTGGTCGTGAAGTCCGGGAACCGCGCGGGGAGCATTCGCCTCAAGGCCGAGGCCGACGGCCTCACCCCCGGCGAAGCCAGGATCCACGTGGAGTAGCAGTTGTGCTGACATACGAGGACTACCTGATCCCGGAGCACATCCCGCCGTATGCGACGCTCCACGAGATGCTCCGGGAATCGTGCCGGCGGCATGCGGGCAAGACGGCCTTCCAGATGCGGGCCGGCGACGAAGGGTACCGGCAGGTCACGTACGGGCGCGTCTGGGAGGCCACCGAGGCCCTGGGCAAGTTCCTGCTCTCGGTCGGGATCACGTCCAACGACAAGGTCGCGGTCGAAAGCGAGAACCGGCCCGAGTGGGCGATCGCGTACTTCGCGATCATGAAGACGAAGGCCACGATCGTGCCGATCGATGCCCAGCTCGCGTTCGCGGACGTGGATTTCATCCTCGATCACTCCGAGACGAGCGTGCTCTTCATTTCCCGGAGCATCTGGGACAGGGTCTGGAAGGACCGGCTTGCGGCGCACCCGCGGCTGAAGTCCGTGATCGTATTCGACCCGGTGGAGACGAACGACGCCAAAGTCCGGCTCCTCGACCGGTGCATCGAGGAAGGGGCCAATGCATCCTTTGCGCTTCCGCAGGCGTTCTCCCCCGACGACTTGCAGGAGATCCTGTACACCTCGGGCACCACGGGCAACCCCAAGGCCGTCATGCTAACCCACGGCAATCTCGCCTCCAACGTGGCCGCGATCCACCGCATCATCCACTTTGACGACCGCGACAGGTTCGTCTCCGTGCTCCCCATCCACCACGTCTTCGAGTGCACGGTGGGCCTGCTGTCCGTGATCGCCGCCGGAGGCACGATCACATACGCCGAAAGCCTGAAGAGCTCGTCCCTCCTCGCCAACATCCGGGAAACCAAGGCCACCCTGATAGTCGGCGTCCCGCTCCTCTTCGAGAAGCTCTACTACGGCATCCTGCGCGCGGTCGAGAAGCGGCCGATCCACCACCGGATCGTCTTCCGGCTCCTGCTCTGGGCGGTCCGGCTGGGGCGGCTCTCGGGCATCGAAGCGGGCAAGGTCGTGTTCCGGAGCCTCCGACAGAAGGCGGGCCTGTCCACGATCCGCCTCGCGATCACCGGCGGGGGGCCCCTGCCCTACATCACGGCCAAGGGCTTCCGCGAGCTGGGGCTGCACCTCTTACAGGGCTACGGCCTCTCCGAGACGTCGCCCGTCCTCACCGCCAGCACGGAGCGGTACGACAATGTCCGGTCAGCCGGGCTCCCCCTGCTTGGAGTCGAGCTCAGGATCTTCGGCGCCGATCCCTTTGGGATCGGGGAGATCGCGTGCCGGGGACCCATGGTGATGAAGGGCTACTACCGGAACCCCGAGGCTACCGCCGCGGTGATGAGGGACGGCTGGTTCCTCACCGGGGACGCCGGGTACATCGACCGGCACGGGTTCCTGCACATCACGGGCCGGCTCAAGAACGTGATCGTGACCCACGGCGGGAAGAACGTGTACCCCGAGGAGATCGAGGAGAAGCTCGCGGCGTCGCCCTTCGTGAAGGAGAGTCTGGTCTTCGGCGAGCCGGAGTCGGAGGAGAACCGGGGCGAGAAGGTCGCGGCCGTCATCGTGCCCGACTACGAGCTCATCCGCGAGAGCTGGGACGAGATGCCGCACGCGCGCGTCCACGCCGAGCCAACCGACCAGGCGATCGCCGAGGAGATCGACCGGGCGGTCCGCGGCATGAACCATCACCTTCCCGCCTACAAGCGCGTCACGAACTGGGCCATCCACTCCGAGGAGCTGCCCAAGACCTCGACCCGAAAGATCAAGCGGTTCCTCTACCTGCACGGCCGGAGGACCTCTCCGCCCGCGCCCTGAACCGGCGCCCGGCGCCGGCTAGGTTCGCAGTCCCTTCAGCATCCCCCGGGCGCGGCGGCCGATGAGGTCGCCCATCTTCCCCACGATCCGGCGGCCCAGCAGTGCGGACGCGTATTTCGCCGGGTCCTTTCCCCCAATGCCCTCGGGGCCGCGGATGTCGAGGTCGTCTCCCCTCGTCACCCGGTGCCGCCGGAAGTCCCCGAGGTTCACCTTGCCCGGGCAGGCGTAGAGCATGCACGAGGTCTCCCACGCGCCCGCGTGGTCCATCCAGAACGGCAGGCCGTGCCCGGGCTTCTGGAGATCGCCCTCCATGACCGCGAACCCGGTGGCCCGCCTCCCCTTCGTCGCCCGCGCGATCGAGCGGGCCAGACCCAACCGCTGTTCCGGCACGTCGTGGCCGGTGACGCCGACGATGACGCGCCAGTCCGCCGCGACTAGCGCGCTTGCGATTCCGAGGATCAGGGCTTCGAAGGTCCGCTGAGTGTTGTACCCGAGGGTGTAATCCTCCCAGCCCTTGGGCCCCCACCCCTTCCCCAGCAGGCCCTGGTAGACGGGCGGCAGGACGATGCCGCCGTGCCGGAGCGCCGCCTCGCAGCACACGGCGTGCGCCTTGAGCGCGTCGCAGCCAAGCGGGTTCTGGAAGCTGTGCCACTCGAGGCTCCCGGCGGGAACGTACGCGATCGGGGTCTTCTTGCGCAATGCCGCAACCTGCTCCGGCCGCAGAAGCTCGTAGGCGACTCGCTCGTATCTCTTCAGCATGGTTTCCCCCCTCGTTCGGCGATTCCCTGCTAGCGTGCGCGGATATGCCCGACCCTCCGCCCCGGATGGAGCACCGTGTCAGCGATAGCCGGGAGACTGCGGCGATACCGCCACAGCAGGATGCCGGCGAGCACGAGATAGACGTAGGACAACAGGAGCCGCGCGCTCGTCTCGGGAAGCGCGAACTGGACAAGGAAGAGCGCGAGCAGGGCAATCGCCTCCCCCAAACCGAAGTGCAGGTGCGCGAGGAGCGCGAAACCCAGCACGGTCTGGGCGGCCGTCAGAAGCACCTCCTCCACCTGGCGGGCGTCCAGCTCGAGCCCCGAGGCCGGGCCGCCGCCCGCTACATATGCAACCGGCAGGCTACCGATCAGGAGCGTCCACTGGTTCACCTTGGACGAGAGCAGTATGCCGATGGCCTGCCCGCCCTTGAGCCGGGCCGCAAGGATGATCGCGACGATGAACTCGGGGGCCTCCGAGGCGAGCGGCGCCAGCCACTGGACAAGCAGGAACTCGTCCATCCGGAAATGCTTCCCCGTCTCGATCAGGGACTCGGCGAACGGCTCGGCCGACGCGAGGATGATGAGCGCCGAAAGGAGGAAGAGCGAGGTGACCACGATCCGGCGCTTCCGCGTCGGCAGGACTCCCAGCCGCGCCGCCGTACCCACGAGCTCGGGCTCGCGCTGGGGCTCCCGGGTCACCCGCCAGATGTAGGCGCCGAAGATCCCTAGCAGTACGGCGGCGTCCCAGATCGTGATCCGCCGCATCAGCGGGATAGTGAAGCACCAGGCGGAGGCGAGGCCCAGGAAGGCAAGCTCGATGCGGGTCTTGGACTCGAGATGGATCGCCCCCACGGGATGGCCCGCGTGGCGCGAGTATGCGAAGTACACGAGCGCCGCAACCGGCCAGCCGAATCCGAGCAGGAGACGGTTGCTCCCGGTCATGTTCGCGGCCGCGTATTGCGTGTAGGCAGGATTGCCGCCGGCCGTCCAGGCAAAGTACAAGTCCACCGCGTATTCGGGCAGGACGGCGATCAGGGCCAGGAGAGCCACGGCAAGACTGGAGGAGATGTCCTTCTCGGCGGCCTCCGCGGCCCAGACGAGGATGAAGGCGGCGGCGCAGACGGCGGCGCCGAACAGGGCGACCGAGGGCAGGGGCCCGGGGTCGTAACCGGTCAGGCGAAGGATCAGGGCAGGAACGGCGCAGACCGTCGCCAGTCCTACGCTAGGGAGCCAGCTTCCGCGCGGTTTCATGCCGGATACGCATGGTAGCACAGCCCCGAAGCCGCGCGGGAGTTCAGGCCTTTGCGGGTACGGGGACCGGGGTCCGGCCGAGGGTGTACCCGCCGCCGCGGAAGTCCACGATCACGCGGTCGCCGTCCTTGAACTCCCCCTGGAGCACGCGGAGGGCGAGAGGATTCACGATGACCTCCTGGATCTTGCGGCGCAGGGGCCGGGCGCCGAAGGCGCGGTCGAACCCGTCCTTCGCGAGCTTCTCCTTCGCGGCCACCGCAACCTCGAGGTTGAGGCCCCGGCCCGCCATCGTCTTCGCCAGCAGGTCGAGCTGAAGGCCGACTATCGACAGCAGGTGCTCCATCCCGAGGCTGTGGAAGACCACGATCTCGTCGAGCCGGTTCAGGAACTCGGGCCGGAAGAACCTGCGCACCTCGCCCAGTATCTCGGTGCGGTCCGCCCGCTCCTCCTCCGCCTCCTTCTCCCCGCCCAGCTCGAATCCGAGGGAGCCGCGCGTGGCGTGCGCCAGGTGCTCGCCGCCCAGGTTCGAGGTCATGATGATGACCGCGTTGCGGAAGTTGACCGTGCGCCCCTGCCCGTCCGTTAGCCGGCCGTCGTCCATCACTTGAAGAAGGACGTTGAGCACGTCGGGGTGCGCCTTCTCGACCTCGTCGAACAGGACGACCGCGTAGGGACGCCTCCGGATCTGCCCGGTAAGCCCGCCCGCCTCGTCGTACCCGACGTAGCCGGGCGGGGCGCCGATGAGCCTCGACACCGTGTGCTTCTCCATGTACTCGGACATGTCCACGCGCACGATCGCGCGCTCGTCGCCGAACAGGTACTCGGCCAGCGCCCTGGCGAGCTCGGTCTTCCCCACGCCCGTGGGGCCCAGGAAGAGAAACGACCCGATGGGCCGGCGCTCGTCGCCGAGCCCGGACCGCGAGCGCCGAATCGCGTCCGAGACGGCCTTGACCGCCTCGTCCTGGCCGACCACGCGCTTCCGGATCGCGTCCTCCATCTTCGCCAGCCTCTCGGTCTCGCTCTGGAGCATGCGCGTGACCGGGATTCCCGTCCACCGGGCGACCACCTCGGCGATGTCCTCCTCGCCGACCTCCTCCTTGATGAGCCGCGAACCGTTTGCCACGGCCAGCACGCCCTGGGCGCGCTCGAGATCCCTTTCGAGCTGGGGCTGGGTGCCGTACTTGATCTCGGCCGCCCGCCGCAGGTCGCCTTCCCGCAGGGCCTTGGCCTCCTCGACCTTGGCCACGTCCATGGCCTTCTTGACGCTCCGGAGCTCGTCCACGGCCTTCTTCTCGGTCTCCCAGCGCCCGCGCAAAGCCTGCCGCTCGGCCTCGCCCTTCTGGAGGTCGGCTTCCACCTCGGCCAGCCGCGCGCGGGGCCCTTGGCCCCGGCTCGCGGCGTCGTCCCCTTCCTTCATCAGGGCCTCGCGCTCGATCTTGAGCTGTTGCACCCGGCGCTCGATCAGGTCCAGATTCTCGGGCATGCTGTCCGCCTGGAGCTGGAGCTTGGCCGCCGCCTCGTCCACGAGGTCGATAGCCTTGTCCGGCAGGAACCGGTCCGAGATGTACCGGTCCGAGAGCTTGGCCGCCGCCACCAGCGCCGCGTCCCGGATCCGGATGCCGTGGTGGAGCTCGTAGCGCTCGCGCAGTCCCCGCAGGATCGAGATCGTCTCCTCGACGCCCGGGGGCTCGACCATGACCGGCTGGAACCGGCGCTCGAGCGCGGCGTCCTTCTCGACCTTCTTCCGGTACTCGTCCAGCGTGGTGGCGCCGATGCACCTGAGCTCCCCGCGCGCGAGCGCGGGCTTGAGCATGTTCGAGGCGTCGATCGCCCCCTCGGCGCCTCCCGCGCCGACGACGGTGTGCAACTCGTCGATGAAGAGGATGAACTGCCCCTGGCTCCGGGTCAGCTCCTTGAGGACGGCCTTGAGCCGGTCCTCGAACTCGCCCCGGAACTTGGTCCCCGCGATCAGGGAACCCATGTCGAGCGCGAGCAGGCGCTTGCCCCGGAGCGCCTCCGGGACGTCGCCGGCCGCGATCCGCTGGGCCAGCCCCTCGACGATCGCGGTCTTGCCGACGCCGGGCTCCCCGATCAGGACCGGGTTGTTCTTGGTCTTGCGGGCCAGGACCTGCTGGACTCGCCGGATCTCGTTCTCGCGCCCGATGACGGGGTCGAGCCTCCCCTTCCTGGCCGCGTCGGTGAGGTCGCGGCAGTACCGGTCGAGGGCCGCGTACTTGTCCTCGGGAGCGGCGTCGGTCACCCGCTGGCCCCCGCGGACCGCCTGGAGAGCCTGCCAGACGGCCTCCTTGGTGAGACCCGCCGCCTTCAGCGTCTTCGCGGGCTCGCCGATGGACGGCTCGAGCATCCCGAGGAGGAGGTGCTCGACCGACAGGAACTCGTCCTTCAGGTGCTGGGCCTCTTCCCACGAGATCTGCATCACCCGGTTGAGGCGGGGGCTGAGATTGTGGCCCGGCGCGCCCTCGATGACCGGAAATGCGGCTGCCAGCTTCTTGACCGATTCCTCGAGGGTGGCGGGATTCGCCCCCGCGCGCTCGACGACCTGAGCGACGATGCCTTCCCGATCCTTGAGGAGCACGAGCAACAGGTGTTCGGGCTCGAGGGCCTGGTGGCTCATCGAGTCGGCGAGGTCGGTGGCCCCCTGGAGGGCTTCCTGGACCTTGAGAGTCAGCTTGTCCCAGCGCATCTGGTTGTCCTTGCCCGCCACTATCTGCAACCTCGATGCCGAGACGATATTGGGGGCGGGAGAAGGGATATCAGCCCGGGACGGAAGGAGGGCGTTTCAAAATCAAACGACGATGTTGTATTCCTTGATCTTCCTCCACAGCGTGGACCGCGAGATTCCGAGCCGTTTCGCGACCTCGGTCTGGTTCCCGCTGAGTTTGCGGAGCGTCCAGACGATCAGCTCTCGCTCCGCCTGCGAAATCGTCTTGAACTCGTCGCCCGGCGCCGGAGCGCCCGAGCCGGCCGGCCGGCCTGACGGTCCTGCATGGGCGGCCGGGCCAGCCGGCCCGGCCGGCCCGGCCAGGAGCCGGTCCCGGGACGCCCCGGTCACGACCTGGAGGGGCAGATCTTCGATCCGGATAAGCTGGTGGTCCGCCATCACCACC
>Ga0315281_10003589_pt1 | contig 22699 bp, 21 predicted proteins | sample YL17G07_0_MG_FD_204540 | JGI IMG/M metagenome (GOLD analysis project Ga0315281, IMG submission 204540) | Sediment microbial communities from Yellowstone Lake, YNP, Wyoming, USA - YL17G07_0 | ecosystem: Environmental > Aquatic > Freshwater > Lake > Sediment | place: USA: Wyoming | collected... | reverse complement strand
TCCGCGTGAGGGACATAGAAAGAGCCAAAATGCTGAAGAAAAGAGGCTACATAGTGATCCCAGACCCTGAAGACCTCACCGTTCAGCAAGCGTGGAAAGACGGCGTGTTCAAATCCTTTGAAAGACATAGCAGAGTGGGCATACCTAAAGAAGAGAGCTTCATAGAAGACATAGAATGGCTGAGAAAACAAGGCGCCAAGTACGTAACACTGAAAACCGGGGCATACAGACCCTCGGCTGTTGCCTACACTATGAAAATGGCCTCAGAAGCCAAGATCAACTACGTATCTTTCGACGGAGCAGCAGGCGGAACAGGAATGAGCCCCGTGCCAATGATGGACGAGATGAGCATTCCGACTGTCTACCTGGAATCTATAGTTCTGAAGTGCGCACAGATACTCAAGAAGAAAGGCCGCTACGTCCCAGACCTGATCATGGCGGGAGGTTTCATAGAAGAAACATCGATTTTCAAGTCCATTGCAATGAGCAACTTCGGAAATGGCCCATTCGTGAGAGCAGTTCTAATGGGAAGGTCGCCGATAACAGCAGCCTTCAAGGGAAGCTACTTCAAACAGCTCGCCGAAGAAGGCAAATTGCCGAAAGCCTTCGCGGACAAATTCGGAGCCACACCAGACAAGTTTTTCATCGCCACGCCTGAACTAAAAAGGGAATATGGTGAACGCTTCAAAGAAATACCATGGGAAGCCGTTGCGGTCTACACGTACCTAACCGACAGAGTAGGCGTAGGTCTCAAGCAGCTTCTAGCCGGCAACAGAAAGTGGAAGTTGGAACTTGTCAGCAGAAACGACCTGATGAGCCTATCGGAAAGAGCCGCAAAAGTCACAGGCATACCGATGCCAGACGACGTAGAAAAAGATGTGATCGAGAGGATTCTCGAATAGCATCACCACCTTTTTTCCAAATTCCTGCATAATGCTTATTAGTAGAACACTAGGCAGTTAGGAAATCTTGGGAGAATTCGTTCATGACAGAAAAACAAACAGCGTTAACTGTTGCTTTGGAGCAGTTGAAAATAGCTGCAGAGAAGCTGGAACTTGATTCTGGAATGCACGCCTTACTAGCGCATCCAAAGAGGTCACTCATCGTTTCTGTGGCAATAAAAATGGACAACGGCAAGACAGGTGTCTTCACAGGATGCCGCGTTCAGCATTGGGATGCTAGAGGACCATTCAAAGGGGGCATAAGATACCATCCAAACGTTACTCTAGACGAAGTCACGGCGCTGTCAATGTGGATGACATGGAAATGTGCAGTCGTGGACATTCCATACGGCGGCGCAAAGGGCGGAATAACCTGCAATCCGAAGGAATTGTCAAAGGGTGAACTGGAAAGACTAACGCGACGATACACTAGCTTGCTCTACGACTTTATTGGACCCCACCGCGATGTTCCCGCTCCAGACGTATATACCGACGCTCAGACGATGGCGTGGATAATGGACACCTACAGCCAAATCACAGGTTACAGCGTACCGGAATGTGTCACCGGAAAGCCCATCAGCATAGGCGGTTCCGAAGGAAGAGAACAAGCAACATCATTAGGAGTTGTAGTCTGTGCAAGAGAGGCTGCCAAGAACTCGGGTCTAAAGCTTAAGGGAGCGAAAGTAGCCGTTCAAGGCTACGGCAATGTGGGCTGGAACGCCGCCAAAATAGCATATGACATGGGCTGCAAAATCGTAGCAGTAAGCGATTCAATGGGTGGAATATCCTCCGCTAGAGGTCTGAACCCTTACAAGGTATATGAACACAAGTCCAAGACGGGGTCAGTCGTCAACTTCAAAGGATGCGAACACGTAACAAACGAAGACGTACTAGAAACAGAGTGTGACATATTGATTCCTGCAGCCTTAGAAAACCAGATCACAAAGACTAACGCAGACAAGATCAAGACCAAGATAGTATCCGAGGGCGCAAACGGACCAACAACGCCTGAAGCGGACAAGGTGCTTTACCAAAGAGGAATAACCCTCATACCTGACATCCTTGCCAATTCTGGAGGAGTAACCACAAGCTATTTTGAGTGGGTCCAAAACCTGACGCGTGAGCACTGGCCAGTGGAGGAGGTAAACCGAAAACTGGAAGCCAAGATGGTCAAGGCTTTCAATGATGTTTACAAGCTGGCGAAAAAAGAAAAGTGTGAGATGCGAACCGCAGCGTTGATGCTTGGCGTCGGAAGAGTTGCTGAGGCAATAAAGACGCTGGGCTTGTGGCCATAGCAAGGCAAAACCGCGTTTCTTCACACCTTTTTTGTTCTGACAACAGAGTATCAGTCACACTTTCAGATTTTGTTAAACCGCCTAATCTAAACTTTTAAACTGCAGTTCTTATATCTGCTCTTCAGCAGTATCTTTGCACCGAGGGCTGGAGAGGAGGAAAAGATGACGGAGAGAGTTTCGACGAAAATCAAAGCTCTGGATTTTGGTTTCGAAAACTCACTTGTAAGAATTGCCGCAAATAGGAATATCCCGGAAATCAAACTCGCTGGGCTGAGCCTAGGCCCCTTTGAAGAAGGAAACGAATATGAGGTTTATTACTGGGCTGCGCAGGAGCTTGAAAAGTCAGGAATTGTCCGGTTCCGCGAAGAAGAAACTATCGACGCTGCTAAGCTTTACAAGATTCAGTGGACAGAACGCGTCCAGACCGGAGGCCAGATGTCTACGTTGTCAAAGGACTTTTACCCGAAGTACCGAAGATACCTTTCGGAGCTGAAGAAAGAGGTTGCTAAATCTCCTGAGAAAATGCGTGAATATGAGAGAGTCAAACAGTTGACGCAAGACATTGTGAATTCAAGGTTAAAGAAGATAATCGCAATCGCCTCGACTTCAGCCCGAACAGAACAGGTACTCAGGAATCTCACAAGCGAAGAAAGGTTCCTTTTTGAACGGCTTTACAAACTTGTCAGTGACTGGCGAACACAAATATTGGAATATGAGAGGGTGGAAGAATGACAGAGGAACTGGAGCTCGTAGACCCGCAAGAAAGATTCCAAGAGTTTTTCAAGACCGAAAAATACCGTCAGAGAATCTCGCAGATGGCGGTAGCAGGCAAGACGTCGCTCGCCGTTGATTTCGAAGACCTGCTGACCTTTGACCAAAGACTCGCTGAAGAGCTTCTGGAAAAACCGGACGAGTATTTGAAACATGTCGACAATGCTGCCTATGCACAACTCCAAATAGAAGACCCTGAGTACGCTGAAAAGAAAGAAAAAATCTACACGCGAATAGTACAGCTGCTGGAACCTGCACCATTGCGCAAGCTCGGATCAGACCACATTCTGAAACTTGTAATGGTCGAAGGCATAGTTGTCCGCTCAACTCCAGTCCGCCCGATGGCAATGCAAGCAGCATTCAAATGCAAAGGATGCGGAGAAATAACACGTATAAACCAAGCTGGAGAGTTCCTGAAAGCACCATTTGAATGCCCTAACCCCTCATGTAGACGAAAAGGACCGTTCGAGTTCGTTCAAGAAGAATCTACCTTCATAGACTCGCAAGACCTGCGCGTCCAAGAAAGACCAGAGGACTTGCCGCCTGGCCAGCTCCCAAGGACATTGCACGTCAAACTCGTCGGAAGCGAAATAGTCGACGTCGCAAGGCCAGGCGACCATGTATCAATAGTCGGCACAGTACGTGCCTTCGCACATACTCTTCCAGGGGTAGGAAAGCTTAGAGTATTCGCCCTGCACGTCGACTGCAACTCAATCGAGGTCCTAGGCAAAGAGCCTGAAACAGCCGTTATCACGCCAGAAGAAGAGGAGAAGATCCTTGAGCTCGCCAAAGACCCCTGGATACATCACAAAATCATAACCTCAATCGCTCCTTCAATCTACGGGTACGATCACGTGAAAGAAACCATAATGTACCTTCTCTTCGGAGGCGTCGGCAAAACCCTTCCAGACATAACGATCAGAGGAGAAATGAACTCTTTATTAATCGGTGATCCTGGCACCGCAAAGTCGCAGCTCCTGCAATATGTCGCACGAGTTGCCCCACGCGGGTTATACACCTCTGGGCGTGGCACAACTGCTGCAGGGCTGACTGCAGCTGTCATACGTGAGAAAGGCGGAGGAATGAGCCTTGAAGCTGGAGCTCTTGTGCTAGCTGACAAGGGAATCGCGTGTATCGATGAAATGGACAAGATGCGCCCGGAGGACAGAGTTGCCATTCACGAGGCAATGGAGCAGCACACAGTTTCAGTTGCAAAGGGGGGGATTGTCGCAACACTCAATGCAAGAACGGCCGTACTTGCAGCGGCTAACCCTGCTCTAGGAAGGTATGAACCTCATCGAACCGTCGCTGAGAATATTTCATTGCCAGTTACAATACTTTCAAGATTCGACCTCATCTTCGTCTTGAGAGACGTTCCGAACAAAGAAACCGATGACAAGATGTCCGAACACATCCTTCAGATTCACAAGAAAGGCGTAAGCCCTGTGGAGTCGCCCATTCCCATTGACCTTCTGCGAAAATACATAAGCTACTCCAAAAGTGTTAAACCGGGATTAACTCAAGAGGCGCTGCAACGCCTAAAAGACTTCTATTTGGCAATGCGTTCCGCAAGCGAGGCAGAAGGCTCGCCAGTGGCAATAACCGCACGCCAACTCGAATCGCTGGTGCGCATATCAGAGGCAAGAGCCCGCGCATCCCTCAGAAAGGAAGTTACGGCTGAAGACGCCGAAGCAGCCGTTGCAATAATGAAGAGGTCTCTTGAAGAGGTCGGAATAGACCTGTCCTCGTACAAGATAGACATAGACATCATAATGACTGGAAAACCCAAGAGCGTACGAGACAAACTGCAAACGGTCCTCTCAACCTTAATGGCAATGGAAAAAGACACGGGAATAGTGGAAAAAGCGGCTCTTCTGAACGAGTTGGAAACGGGATACAAGATTCCGAGAGGAGAAGCAGAACGCCTCCTAGGACAGCTATTGCGCGAAGGAACAATCTATGAACCTAGAGAAGGATACCTGAAGAAGACGTAGGCCTGCAATGACGTTTGTTAGTAGAAAAAGAAGATGCTGTTATTGTGCTGCCTCAACGTTAGCTTCCTTGTAATACTGAGCGTTTGAAGTAAAGACCGTTGTGCCAACCGCAAGACCAACATCATTCAAGGCTATGCTGCCAGGATTCATCACATAAATGACGATTGTCCAACCAGATTTTAACGTCAAGTCATCAGTGGCCTGTTGGAACGTTCTGGCAGTCCCCTGAACTACAATGTCAAAGGTCGCGCCAGTAATGTTGGTTGGAGTCACAAGCAGATCATTTGAAACAGTCACGTTGCTTGTCCGCCAATAGTAAACATTGCTCCATGCACATTCCTGTCCCCGCACTGATATTTTGTCCAGAACAACATCTTTTCCGCCAGTGTTCACTATGACTATCGCCGCTTGAGCCCAAGAGCCCGATGTATTGTACCACACATGTTGTTTTGTTAGGAATAACGCTTCTTCTTGGACTCTGGTCGTTGTCACGTTAATCGCATAGAATGTTACTACAGTCGCAAGCAAGACGGATACAACGAGGAGTATCAGCGTTGTCACTACCGTGCTCAAGGCTGTCTTATTCTTCAGTACGTGCATACATCTATCTCCTGTACTAAACTTTACTGGCTTAACAAAACTGTGAGGAGCAATAAGATGATTTGTATGTCAAAAACAAGAAGCAAGCTAGGAATCACTATTCATGTGTACAATCGAGAGTTAAGACTGAATAAGAGTATTCAGAGTCAAGCTTCAACAATGATAGCCTTGTATTTTGGAGAAATGTTAATAGTGCATTGACCTTTCAAATGCTGGATAGTGAATGCTCCGTGAAGAGAGTAATGGTTGTTGTAGGCACACGCCCCGAAATCATAAAAATGGCCCCACTAATCAGAGCGCTACACTGCAGCAAGATACCATCGACTTTCGTCCATTGCGGCCAACACTACGATTACAACATGTCTCAACAGTTCATTGAAGACCTTGAACTTCCGAAACCAGATTACGGATACAAGATCAAAGCATACACTCAGGGAACACAAACCGCGCGAATAATAACTCACATGGAACATCTACTGAAGAAACCCTCACCTGCCCTTGTACTAGTAGAAGGAGACACAAACGGAGTATTAGCAACAGCCTTAGCAACAGCCAAACTCGGCATAAGGCTAGGACATGTTGAAGCAGGGCTGAGAAGCTTTGACCTGCGAATGCCAGAAGAACACAACCGACGCCTAACAGACCACCTATCCAACTACCTGTTTGCGCCTACAAAAACAGCTGAGAGCAACCTGAAAACAGAACACGTGTGGGGGAAAATCTACGTAACAGGAAACACCATCATCGATGCCGTCACCCAGCACCTGCCAATAGCAGAAAGAAAATCGAAAATCCTGAACAGCATTAACTTCGAAAAATTCGCACTTGCAACCGCTCACAGAGCAGAAAATGTGGACAACCTCGCAGTTCTCAAAGGTTTCATGGAAGCCTTCGCCGAAGCCCCAATACCAGTCGTCTACCCCATGCATCCACGCACCAAAAAGAGGCTGAAACAGAACCAAACCTACGCCAAGATCAAAAAAACAAGAAACCTGCAGATCTTGCCGCCACTAGGCTATCTGGACTTTCTAGTGCTGATGAAGAAGTGTGAAATGATAGTCACAGATTCAGGTGGCATACAAGAAGAGGCAACCGCGCCGTGCATACGCAAATCCGTCTTGGTCATTCGCCTCTCTACTGAGAGACCAGAAGCCGTTCAAGCAGGCTTCGCTGAAGTCGTCGGGGTGGAAAAACAGAAGATACTGGAAGGCATGAGGAAAACGTTGAAGCATCCAAAACAGCTGCCAACAGTATCTCCTTATGGAGACGGAAAAGCAGCTGAAAAGATTGTTGGAATAATCAAGGAAGAACTGGCTTTTTAGCTCCCGTCAAGAGATGTAAGTTATCTTCTTGTCGTCTTCCTTCCGTACTTCTTCAGCCTGCAAGGCTCTCTTCTCTTCAATCTTCTGCAAACGAGTAACCATCTTGTCCGCTTTGGCGATCTCTTCATCCAACCCTGCCAGATCCGCATCAAGGCTGAACATTCTCTGCAACACTTCCAAAACACTCTTGGCTGCATTCGGATCTGGCAAGTATCCCCGAGTCTCACTCAAAAGACAAAGCGCGTCAATCTTCTTAAAACGTGCCAGACCTACAATCAAACCCGCCGTCCCGACGATAGGACTCCCCATCGGACTGAGGATGGCTTCAGCTCGCAGTGCCTTGTCTAGGGATTCTTGGCTTGTGGCTGCCGCGATGACCTTAGGCTTAGCTTTTGCTTCCATTCGGTAACCGCCTATCGTGATAATCATCTTGACGTTGTGTCGTTCAGCAAAGTCGAGTATGCAATCAGAAATCTCATATTGCCCCTCAATCGTCTGCGCTTGGCTGTCGCCCGTAAAGAAAATTATGTCGTTTTCCCCTCCTTTGCTCTTCCAGTAGTAAAATGTTCCACGCAGTAACCTGACACTCCCTTTCTTGCCAACAAGCACAAAGTAAGGGAAATGCGGCGAATAAAGGTAGGCAAACTTTTCAGCCTTCAACTTTTCCACCAAGTAGCGCGTGGCGATTTTGCCAACAAGCCCCAGACCGGGAAGCCCCTCGATCAGAATCGGATTGTCCAATTCCACTTTCGCAAGCTCTTTGATGAAAGTTTCCTTCACCCTGCTGAACTCCCCTCTTTCAGAGCCATCCTATACCTGAGGTACTTGTCGTCAGGCGAAAATCTTGGCGGGTGCGGCATTCTGACTTTGCCGCCGCAATAGGGGCACTGAACCGTCTGAAGCGTGTGTTTTCCGCATTTTTCACATTTCCTAAGGAGCCAAACCATCATTTTTCCCTTCGGAAAGTGCCTTGCCCACCGGCTTTGACAACATTCGAAACGACACCTTGTGCCACTTTTTGCAGAACATCTTCAGCATGCTTGTAATTTTCTGCCAATACTTCAACACAGTATTTTGGGGCGGCAATCACGTAAAAGCGAATCTTAGCGTCCCGAGATTTTTCAGCCTTCCTGGCACCTAAAAAGGCTTCCTTGATGATTTCTACCCCATTTGGTTTCATGCAGCGAACCTCAATCGTGCCTTTGACTTTGACCATGGGAACATGTATCCTTTCTTTCGCAACCTCTGCAATAGCATCAGCAAGTTCCTTGGGCACGCCGATTTTCGTCAGAGTCTCTGTGTCCTCTCTGAGGACTCTTTCGAAACCTTCGTACAGCCCCATCTCCTTTTCTATGGGTGCTACAGCTTTTTCGTAGACCTCTTCGAGCGGCAACCCAGTTTTCTCAGCTACACTTCGGATTAAAGCCTCAGCTTTTCTTTCCTTTTTCCATGACATGATCTTTTCGATTCTTTCTCTCTTGGTTACTCTCCTCAGGGACAAGTCTATGTGTCCTTTCTCCGTGTCCACGCGTAAGACTTTCAATACGAGCTTCTGCCCTTCGCGCACATAATCGCGGATGTTGCGAATCCATGAAGAAGCGATTTCTGAAACGTGCAGTAGACCCTTCTTGTCGTATTCGTCCAGCTTCGCATAAGCACCATAGTCAGTGACGGTTTCTATTGTAGCTATTACCAGATCGCCAGCTTCTGGCCACTCTTGGTTCTTAGCCGCCATTGTAACGTTCATCTCTATTCAAAAACGGCTACTATTTCGCCTTTGACTTTCGCTTTTCCGCCGGAAGGCTCTGCCAGTTCAGCTCCGCAGACGTTGCAGTTGACTTTGTTCGCCGCGCTGTCGAAGACTACTTGTTCGTTGCCACATTTTGGGCATTTCACACGCAAGAAACTGCTTCTCGGTCTCGGAATAAGTTTTTCCCATTCAGCCATAACTCACACCTCACATCTCACGCAATAACTAGCTTTCTTAGTCGCACACCATCTTTATGTCTTATGTAACCGCAAACCTTGCACTTCAGCTTCAAAGTCTGCTTCTTGGTTGTCTTGGCAAATTCTCGCTGAAGTGGATATTTCTGCCCGCCGTACCCTCTCTTTTTTCTCTCATGTGCCCGCTCGCCCTTCGCCATGGGTCGCCTCTTCCCGGCCTTGTAAAGCGTGACTGCATGGGCTTGATGCTTCCTGCACTTTGGGCAGTAAGTTGTGATCTCTTTTGGAACGTTCATCTTAACCACTACCAGCTTTGCATAAAGAAAACACGCATGCACTTATACTTTTTCGCCATATCCAACGATCACTCCTCTGATCACAAAAGCATGCAAAGACATTCCTCAGTCATGCTACGTTTAAATAGTCGCCGAATTGCTATCCTTGAACAACAGTGGTAGACTTCAGGAGCTACTGGATGCAAGAAGCGAAAAAAGTCATTGCTGTCTTAACGAGGTCCCTGCCAATACTCGCGTTCGTTGCTCCATTCGCCATACTATATTCTCTCTATGCCTATTCCTTTGAACAGACCTACCATGGCAGAACACTCTATCTCTTCTTCTTGTGGCTGGTTTTCTTGGAGGCGATATTGAACTGGGAAAAACTTCAAAGCAAAAAAATACCTAGACTAAGATCTCTGAGATCAGCTCTTCTAGTTGTGGCGCTTCTGCTTCCAACGGCCTACGTAGTTGCTGCCAACTATTGCGGTCTGAACGCGGCAATTGCAGATTCTGCCAGGGCGTACATTCCGGCGGAAGACCCCATGAGAGACCACCATGCAAGTCTCACAGCACTCTCAGTTGAATATCTAGCCTTTGCAGTTCTCTTCTATCTAATCGTTGCTCTAGAATACGGGACCAGTAGCCTCATGGATTTTTCGCTTCCAGCATCCTTCCTAGGAATAATCGGAGCACTCTTTCTAGTGGATAACCTGTATCCCTACGGCAGGTTCACACCATTGCAGGCTCTCGTCCCAGCAACAGCCACACTTGCAGCACGCGTCATGGGTCTAATGGGATATGAGACCATATACAGCACAATCAACTCTGCTGCTTATGGCATGATGCCAGTGCTGACGGTTAAGAATCACCCGTGGGCTAGCTTTGCAATTGCTTGGCCATGCTCAGGGATAGAAAGCCTTCTGATTTACAGCATAACGTTACTGTTGTTCCTGAAGAACACCGACATCCGCTGGTGGCAGAGAGCAGTCTATTTTGCTATCGGCGCTGTTGCGACCTACCTCATCAACATACTAAGGATAGTCGCTCTTTTCCAAATTGCGATACAAAAAGGCCCGAGTTTTACCATCTCGGACTTCGATTTCCAAAGATTCCACAATTACTATGGTATGTTGTATTCCATCACTTGGATCATGTTATATCCGTTGATAATAATCGGCAGTCGAATCCTATGGACAAGAATCCAAAACTGGAGAACCACGAAAACGCCTATTGCCTGATCAGCTTCAACCTTCTCAGCCAAACCCTGCTTGACCAAGATTCTGCCATTTTCAATAGGCTCAGACAATATGTCTTCGATCTTGAGGAGTTCGCAGGTCTTCATATCTGCACCAAAAGCGAGCGCTACAGGAACCTCTTTCAGGAAGCGCAGAACAACTTTTGCTCAGTTCTGACTAATGCCAGCTTTCGTCTCGTGCCCACGAAGGATTTCTTTGGCGGGAACGCGCGCTAGGGCGTTGCTAAATCGCATTGTTTGGGTCAGTTTCTGGTTGCCTTCCAAGCACGCGTGCGCCCTCCTCACACTTCTACGTACCAGATCATAGGTATCTATCCAAGCCCAAAGATATCGAACAAATCCGTGTCAATTCCCTGAATTTAGCAACACGCTAGCGTGCCATTACCTGTATGCATCAACCCTCTCAGCTCTATTATAAACTCTTTTCCTTTCTATGCCCACCGCATGTCACTCTAATTCCAACAAGAAAAGTGTGACCAGAAATGCTCCTAACAAATGGGACCCTTCCAAGCATTTTGACCACTCCCCGAGGGTAGTTTGGAGCCGCAGACTCCCCGATGATTCGAATGCCCAGTTTCCTTAGTCGAAACTTCATGTCGATCGGGTTTGTGACACATATAGCATCCAGGTCGCCCCCTCGTCCTTTGGGGTCTAGCTGCGGCAGCATAAACTCAAACCGCATCATTTGAGGCGATAGCTTGGACAAAACGGCCTTCCGCAGCAAGTTGCAGAGGTTTGATGATTTTTGCTTCACGCCTAACATATGCCAGTGATACTCACGACTTAGACCTATAACTCGCAAGAAATTTGGTGCTGAGGCAACAAACGTCCCACAAGGTTCCAACACTCTTGCTATTTCACCTAGGCACGCCTCAGGATCACCTGTGTGTTCCAAGAAGTCACAGAATCCTACTGATGCAAAACTACTGTCTTGAAATGGGAGGTTGTCTGCGCTGGCTACAACGAAAGTCCCTGCGCCCTGCCTCGCGGCCACTTTTATTCCAACAGGGGAAATGTCAACACCTATCGCGCAGAACCCATTTTGCGCAAGCTGGTTAACAACTTGGCCAACGCCGCAGCCTACATCAAGTATCCAACCATCTTTTCCTCTTAGTGAGGAGTAGTATGCTAAGAACCAGCTGCCAAACTCCTTTTTGAGCAGTTCGGTAAAGTAGTTCCTGCAAGTCATGTAATATGAGCTAAGGTCATTTGCTCTGTTTTTCACGAAAGCAGCTCCCCACGGTCGGTTTGTATTCTCCCGTCTTTGGCCAGTTCCCTCTTCCAGTTGAAATATCTGAAAACGAGCGATATATGATTTATTCCTCAACGATTTGTTGTGTTTGCCGCGCGCGCCTATGACTGCTCAGTTTCAACCTTCTCAGCCAAGCCCTGCTTGGCAAAGATTTTCGCGTTCTCGACGGGCACTGAGGAAACATTCTCAGCCATGAACGGGCCATAGGTTTTCATGTCTGCCCCGATTATTGCCGGGACATCCTTCAGGAAGCGCAGGACGGCTCTCTTGTGTTGGTGTTGAACGCCTACCTCGGTCAGGCGGCCTCGAAGAATCTCTTTGGCAAAGTTTTGCATTGTTTCTGCTAGCGGGGAGACTCTGAGGCATATTTTTTCCTCTTCAGGCGTCAAGACATCAGGGGGGATTTCCTCGCCTGCAGACAGTTTTCTGACGATTTTTCGGTAGCGGACTTCAATCAGTCCCCTCACCATGTGTCTTACGTTTCGCATCTCTTTCCTGAGGAGACTTGCCTTGAGCGTTCTCTTGTCCAGCATTCGACCCTCTTCTCTAAGCCGTCTCAGGTAATCGGCAGCTGTGGAGTAGAAGTCTGGAGGAAGCTTTTCCAGTTCGGCGTTTTCAAGTTCTTGTTTCCAGACTGCACATAGCTCGGCGTACATTTTACTCCGCTACCTCTGCTCTTTTCTTGCAGATAAGAAGCACGGCTGCTGCAGTTGGCAGGTCAACTTTTTGGTTTTGGTAGGGGCCAAATGTCTCGTCACCCAGTCTGAACTCTGGTGCGTTGGAGACGAAAACGGTTGTCGTGCCTGCTTTAAAGGCTATCGCACTTTTGAATGGGTCGAAGCTGTCTATAGCTGCGGCGGGAAACTCAACTTTCTTTAGACCCGTTTTTCCATGCAGCGAACCGACTAGTCTGATCAGACGGTGAATGTCTGTTGTTACGACGGTGTCTACGTTGGCGGTTTGCTGTTTTGCGGAGTGTTCTATGATTCTTTTCCATGTTTCTGGGCCTATTCCCTTGATTGTTCTCCAAGGTTGTGACCCGCTCAGGCTTTTGAGGATTGCGTCTTTGTTGTTTGTTATGGCTTTCATTATCGAAGCGGCGGAGGGTCTCTCCAGTCCTATGTTTTTGTAGTCGTCTGGCCCGGCGTTGAGGATGAAGACGTGCATTCCTTTGGCGATTCGTCCGCGCCAGCCGGCATCATTTACGCTCAGGTTCTCTAGGTCGTTTTCGTCCAGTCCGTGAAGTGTGGTTTCAAGGCCTAGGCCGCTGACGTAATCAACGATTTCCTTGCGCGCGACTGAGTCGAGGGTTTTGACGGTTTCGCTTTCGACGTGGATGTGGTAGCCCCGGTGTCCTGAGAAGAATGTGCGTATCTCTTTTTCGTGGAAGCCGAAGTCCTGTGTCAGCATGTCTAGGAGCTTGATGGTCTCGGATTTTGCGGAGGCCAGGCAGACTTCGCATATCCATGTGCGGTCCTCGAATTTTTCGCCGCCGCATGCCGGACATTTTTCGGGTACGATTCCCTTTCCCGAGAAGCCGCATTTGTTGCATGTCCATTCGTCGTGGATTTTGTTGCAGGGGGTGGGGATGTGGTCTGCGTCGATTTCGAAGATTAGGTCCGCTCCGAGCCAGCCTTTCTTTTCCATTTCGGCCTCTGGGTCTTCGTAGTAGGCGCCCGACAGGTACGCGTGTTGTGGAACTGTGTCGCGTAGAAAGGATGTTAGTTCGTCTGTATCGTTGAAGTTTTTGTGGCGGAGCATCCATCCTTCGAAGGAGGCGAAGCCGAATTCGCGTTTTTCGATTGCCGGGATGTTTTGGTTTGGGATGAAGTCTTTGGCATAGTATTCGCGGAACATGCTCTGTATAAAAGCCAGCGACTTCAAGCTCAGTCAACTTCACATTTATTTGAACCGTAAAAAGCATTTCGTTTTAGTGAGAGGAGAGAGGGTGTGTCAAATAGCACTTGAACTCCTTGTCAGTTTCTGCGCCTCCAACACGAGTATCGATGACAAAGAAGGGATGTTGCTGATAATCATATCAACCCTTCCCAGAATTCTGGGTAGGCCGTCAAAAGAGACCCCTTTGACTTTTAATACGCTAAACTGATAGTAGGCTAAGAACTCTTTCAAGGCGCGATAAGTAAAGAGTCTTAAATGGCCAACAGGTGTGAAGTCTTGTTTGCCATATCTGCCAAAACTCTTTGCTGTCGACACTTCTGATGATAAAGGTTGAAGACCAACAACTAGTAACAACCTATTTAGCCAGCTCGCAAGGTTTGGCGTTGACAACACTAAGAACCCATCGGATTTCAAGACCCTGGCCACCTCGCAAACTGCAAAATCAGGATCCAATAAATGTTCAATAACGTCTCCCATATAGACAACATCGAAATACTCATTGTCGAAAGGTAACCTTTGACAGGATATATCGACTTTATGTGCTCTTACACCAGCTTTCTCCGCAAGATCTATTGCTTTTTCAGAAATGTCTACCCCAAAGACCTCACAATATTTCTCAAACCTCTTCGAGAAACTTCCATCGCCGCATCCGATATCAAGGATTCTCCCACTTCTCTGTTTGTCGGCTCTTTCAGTTGTCAGGTTAAGTATTAAGTCGTAGCAGACTCTGCTTCTCGTAGCTTCGACAACCTCATGGATGACTTCTGGTTTTTCGTAGAAATTGGCTGTTTTTGTCATCATTCTCACTGGTTAAGTATTCTTCCTCGGCTAATAAGCATTCAAAAGCCTTTACCACATCATTGAAATTCGTTATCCCTCGATAGCTTGAGCATTCCGATATCATTCGCAATTTATCAATTACTTACCACTAGTCAAGTCGTCTATGAATGGCAGGCTGCCAGCCTATCATTGAACCGACCGCCATTGAACACGTTTTCAGGCAAAGAAGAATCATACACCCCATAATTATAGCAGGGGAACTCTTGAAGTTCCTCAAAATGCGTCTGAACGTTAAGAGTGCCTGCCAAAGCATCTTCGAAAACATCCTTTCTCCAGTTTGTTGCTCGAATATCGGCATGGATTTTCCGTAACGGAAATTCTTGACAAAAATCCCATTGAGCGACTCAAGTTCGTAATGATAGACATTGGATTCACACGTTGCTTCCTTGACCTTTGCCTTTCTAAGTCTTTCGTGAAGATCATAGTCTTCTCCCCAAATCAATGTGGTGTCAAGCATGCCAACGCGAATTATCTGTTCTTTGACGAAGAATCGCGGCTCGCCTGAATGCATGTGGCCGCTGGCCTCGTATAGCTGTTCGACCTTTTGATAGCAGTTCTTCCAAACAGCGGAACAAGAACCCCAGAAGCCGCTCCCAATGAAGGTTTCTGGAATTATCACCATTCCTGCCCGTTCATCCCCACACTTTGTGATGCATTCGGCAACAACTAAAGGAGACAGTGCTTGATCTGAGTCCAAGAAAAGCACATATGACCCAGTTGAATTACGGATTCCTATGTTTCGAGCTAGAGCTGCGTTGCATTTTTGCTGCACTACTCTTGCTTGAAACAGTCCTGCGATTCCTATGGTACGATCGGCACTAAAACCATCAACGATTATTTCTTCGCAGAAAGGATATGATTGGGCTTTCACGCTCTGAAGGCACCTTTCTAGAGTTCTCCCCGAGTTGTAGGTCGGTATTATTATCGACACCTTGCGTCTTTCCATGCGCTCACCTTAGTCTGTTCAAGGCATCACGTGACAGGCGTGGCAGTAACTACCACGTCGTCGAGATAGGCGACATTTTTGATGCCATCGATGTCCCAATTCACAAGCTCAAAAACGAGAGTGTTAGGCAATGATGAACTGAACAACTGACGCCACGACTCACTCAAGTTGACACTGAATACATCCTCAAATCCGCTCAACGTTTTGGCGTTTGCGTATCCTTCGTAGACCCCGCCAGGGGTTGTCACAATCACCGTCTGGTTATGGTAAATGTTAGAGATAACTACGGCGAAGGTATCTTTTCCGTGAAAACCTTCAATTGCTCTCAGATAAAATGAGAAAGTGACGTCAGTACTATTCGGCACAAAAATCACTCTAGAAATGGACCGCCCATATTTCCATTTAGATACTGTGTACATTGCTTGCGTGGAAATTCTCAGCGATCTTTGCGAATTGTACCCAAAGCCAGACGCTATCTCAACGTTTCCCAGGCCATTACCATAGTATTGGGTTTGCCATCCATATTTCTCCCAATCCTCACGCTCAAAATCATCGAAGAAGATTAGATTTGCGTCTACATAGTTACACTGAAATAGGTAGGCGTTACCAAGATTTTTGACCACATCGAAGTTTGGGTTGCCCAGAAACAGCAGAGGGCCCCATCTATGCTTTGCACTTTCATAGGAACTGACTCCAGCCCCAACATAGATGTTCGTAATATTGAACTGCTTCATCAACATCAACGCAGTTGCGTTAAAGACGTTATCCTGCAACAAACCAACCAATTCTTGATAGGAAACCGAGTACGAACTTGCGAACGACGGAAAGACTGCCTTGTAGTTAGCAATACTCGGAATGAAAGCCCCGGCTTGAAAATTATTGATCAACACTGAGGCATTTCGAGGCAAATTACCCCTCATCCATAAGATTAACTGAAGATCTTGAGCCGTTGTAACGCCAAAAACAGAATAGGAGCTATAGAGCCCGTCTGCATCAAGAACCACGCTATGATACACGAAAGGAGAATATATCCCAATAAGCAACACAAACGAAATCGCCATAACCAGAAAATGCCGCGCCCTCGATTCAACTTGACTCGTTTTTGGAAGAATTCTCCTTGATAATAGCGAAGAGAAGAAACGGTACAAGGGAAAAATGAGAGCCGCAGCGAAAAAGTAGAACGGAACGTACAGCATAAGCTGCTGAGGATAAAAGGGCAAATCGCTTGGAGAAATCGCCGCAAACAGAAGAATCAGTAATTCCCCAATAAGCGTAACTATTCCTAGCTTAACAAGTTCATGAGATTGAGTGAAGCTAGTTCTTCTTCGAAAAACCGCCGTCGTAATAACAGCAACTGAAAAAAGTACGACTGAAGCGATCTGGAGAGTGAAATTGGTCGCTATGTTCTCAAACAGCCACACGGCACCTGAAAACACAAGATTGAGGCTAGGTTGAGGCATCGGGACTTCAACGTCAGTTGGAATACCTATGTTGTGGTAAGGGTAGGGAAAGAACGCCACTTCTCTATAAAGAAAGGGGCTTAGAACCATCAAGCTTACCCCTGAGATCGCCAAGAGACGCCCCAGCCTAACCAATCGATCTTTCGGCTTTTTGAACGCGATATAGAGCCACACAACAAATGCGGAAACGACTAGCGTTTGATAAGGTTGAAGATGCAGGACCGACAGGTAGCCAAGGAGAACTCCTATCGCAAGGATTGTTCTCACCCTCAACTTCTCCTTCATAATAAGTGGAATTAGACTTAAACAGACAAAATAAAACGGAAATCCCGCCACAAGGGGATTGCTTCCCCACGTGATGTACTTTGGCCAAGCAGCTACGAAAGCAAACACAAATGCCAAACTGAGGCCTATGCTCCGATTCTTAGAGAGTTCAAGTGTCTTACCCAAGAAATAGGCCCCCAGAATCGTCAGTGCATTGAAAAGCGACGTCAAGCAAAAGACTGCTTGAGGAGGCAGATAGTTCAAGACGAATACAGAATAGGCAGCTATTACGCTGAAACCCTGAGGGTAGACTATGCCCTCATCCAAATAAGGCTGTAACGTCATCGGTATCTGCCTATTCTCAATCACAACTTGGACAAAGAGTGAATGAATAGCAGTGTCACGGACACTACCAAAAACAAGAGTGCTAAGTGGAAAGGATTGTACGACAAGGCCGAACAAGAAAAGCACTCCAACTATCACTAGTTCCAAAGAACCGCGATTTCCGAATGAGAACCTTCTAGATGAAGACAAGCTCTTGATAAAACTCCTAATTCCTCCTCGATGAAACAGGAAAGCTGCTACGAATGATACTAGGGTGACTGCGTACAACATAGTTGCACTGAAAAGGTGTAGTGGAACAATGGCTATGACGTACAAGAGAAAACAACCAAGATAAACGTCCAATAACAGTATTTGCAGCAAGTTTGCACCATTGAAGAGCCCAAAGAGTTTTCGGAGAACAAGTCTCCAAGGTTCGCCCATTGCAGACAAGCAAAGCAGAAGGAATAGGAGTTGCAGCACTATCTCAATAAACTCCAAGCGGAAACCTTCCACGAAGCAGATTCTATAAAAATGACCACTCTATAACTTTTTCCCCCCATTTCCGAAATCGCCTCTCAACAAGCTGACCACGTCGTCATGGCGCATCCTTAGCGTAAAAAGCAAATTAGCATGAAATAACACTTAACAATGATGAGAGGAAAAGAAATGTACAACGCCTACAACCGAGTGCGAGCATATCTATTCAAGCTCCTTGATGCGAAATCAGGGACAGAGGTGGAAAGAGCTAAGTATTTTGCTACTTTCGTCACAAGCCCCGTAGATTCTCTTCTGGACATAGGATGTGGAAAAGGACTGCTTTTCGACGTCATTGAAAACCCTAACAAGCTTAGCCTATTGATTGGCGTGGACCTAATAAAAGGTGGCAACAAGAAATATCGACATGTTGTCGCTGACGCAACAAAGTTGCCCCTCAAATGCTCAACGTTTTCACTTGTGACAGCCTTCAGTCTCATAGAACACGTTTTTGAAAAGGAAAGGGGAAAACTCTACAAAGATGTAGGAAGGGTAATCAAGAGGAAAGGAACCTTCCTCATCCAACTACCAAATAGATATGCTCTTATTGAGAGCCATACCTACCTCCCACTTTTCGGTTTCCTACCTTCACGGACGCACTCATTCGCTTACAGAGGAGATTATGTATCAGTGCCCTCTCTGAAAGCTGTCACCCGTTCTCTGAAAGAAAATGGATTCAACGTATACAGTGTTGAAAAATACGGCGCCCCATTCTTGCCATTTGGGCACTTTCTTGGAAAGATCGGGCTTTTCCGATTATTTCCCATGGGATACATAATACGCGCACATGCAGAAAACTCAGGCAACAAAGCATAGGACAAGCCAAAACTGTAGTGGCGACGAGTACTCAAATTCAGAGTAATCACTTTTGCCAACCAGAAAACTATAAAGGATGACAGTGGAACATGTTGGGACTGAGAATGATGAAGATAGCGGTTTTCGTCGAATACTTGCCCCCCAGACTAGGAAGCGACAGAAGAATATTCGAAATCATGAAACGGCTGTCAAGCAAACACGAAATACGCTTCATCATCTTCCCCCCCTTCCGAGAACTACGCAACAAACCAAAACAAACCAGTGACAAAACCCACACCAACTCTCAAAAGAAAGACCTCACCACATACGAAGGCATCAACGGACACACTATATCAATATCTCCCAAAATCGCACTGCTATGGCAGCACTCACTAGTAATAGCATACTGCCTTACCGCCGTGTCACTGTTTCTCAAATCGACAAGACTCCTCAGAAAAATAAACCCTGACATCATCATACTCAACTACCCAAGCCCCCACACAGGCTTGCTAGGGCTCCTGACAGGGAAGCTCTGGCACAAACCCGTCATACTCGACTTCGACGACCTCATAGCCCAATACACTGCCACTCTCCTCAACATCAAGAAAAACAGCTTCAAAGCTAGACTACTTATCTTTATCCAAGATTACATCGCCAAGAACTCGGAAAAAATAGTCGCGCCTACACATTTCATCGAAAACTACACGCTAGCACTTGGCGTACCAGCGGAAAAAATATCCGTAATCCCAAATGGCGCTGACACGAAAATCTTCACCCCCAACAAGCCCGACACTCTCAGACTGAGAAGTAAGCTAAATCTCAGAAACGAAAGACTGTGCGCTTACTGCGGACGCCTAGACGGTTGGGCTGGAATAAACATAATATCGAAACTCTGCGACATCGCCCAAACACGAAGACTGAACGTGAAATTCCTACTCATCGGAAGCGGTGAAGGAAAAACAGCCCAAAAAGGAAACGTCATCGCCCTAGGAGAGAAACCTTACGAAGAAGTACCCGCTATATTAGCAGCTTCAGACATCATACTAATCCCATTCCCCAACAACGAAGTTTCACACGCAGCAAGCCCATTGAAACTCTTCGAAGGAATGGCCATGCAAAAACCAGTAATCGCAAGCAAAGTCAGCGGAATAGAAGAAGTCGTCTCAGACGGCAAGAACGGCTTCCTTGCAGACCCCGACAACCTCGAGGAATGGGCCCAAAAGCTGGAGACAATACTAAGTTCTGAAACGCTCGCAGCAAACATGGGGTACAGCGCCAAGCGAACGGTTGAGGAGAAATACGATTGGGCCTTCCTTGCCAAACAGTATGAGGAAGTATTAAATACAGTCTACCTAAAGCAACACGGTCATAGCGCCAGATAAGTGTACAAGAGAGAACAGACATGCACATAATCCAAGTTGTACCTCGCTTCCCCCCAGCCATAGGAGGCATGGAAGAACACGCCTATCAGATTTCTGTTGAACTTGCAAGGCGAGGCCACAACGTGACCGTCATAACCTCCAACGAAGCTGACGGCAAAACCTGTCCTAAACACGCCGAAGTTGTCCAAGGCGTACGTATCTACCGGTTCCCACTATTCATGCCTAAGAAACTCAGGGAACTCTGGCTGGTACCTGACGTTCGGAAAATCCTCCCCAAGCTCCAAGCCGACATAATCCATGCCCATGGCTACCGATGCCTGAGCTCCTGCACAGCCATCTATCTTGCCCACGTCAAGAATATACCATCAATAATTACACCTCACGGAATATACCCTGCGAGATCTCTCACCAACGGACTTGCGAAATCGCTCTTCGACCATACCCTCGGCCTTCTACTCCTCAGCCTTTCCGACAAGATAGTCTCACTAAGCAAACACAACACCGGCCTGCTCTTACAGATCGGTGCATCAAACCGAAAAATAGTCACAGTCCCGAACGGCGTTAACATCGAAGAGTACGCGAACCTTCAAAGAAGCAAGGAAATTCTAAATGAGTTGAAAACGGACGGCCCCATATTGCTTTACGTCGGGCGAATAGACTGGAACAAACGGGTAGAAAGAATCATTGAAGCAATGCCAACCGTCTTAAAAGACTTTCCCACAGCAAAGTTCGCCGTGGTCGGCCCAGACTACGCCAACTGCGCGAACAAGTTAGTAGAAATCGCCAAGGAACTTCATGTTGAACATTCAGTCTTCATAACCGGAAACGTTTCAAGAGAGAAACTCCTCGAATTCTATTCCGCTGCTGATGTTTTCCTGTTGCCATCATCATACGAAGGGTTCGGTTTAAGCATGCTCGAGGCAATGTGCAGCAAAGTCCCAGTAGTCGTTTCTCCATCAGGAGGCCCAGGCGACATCCTGAAACACAAGGATCAAGCATGGCTACTGAAAGAAGCCACCCCTACAACAATTTCTGAATCTGTTCACACAATACTAACAGACCACCAATTAAGAGAACGCATCGTCAAAAATGCCTTTGAACTCGTGGAAAAAAGGTATACTTGGAAAAGCGTTGTTGAAAGATTAGAAATGGTTTACCGACAGACGATCAGGGAAAAAACTGCAGCTTGATTTCTTCTCGTTCCCCGACTTTTCTACTTTCTTTCTAACCCTATCTTCATGATATATGAGAGAAACTCTCTGATCTCATTTTGCGTGAGCTTCGACTTCCCCTTCTTTCTATTCACGAAAATCATGGGAACCTCTCTCACGTCAAACTTTCTTTTGCGAGCCTGCCTTATGGTTTCTATTTGAATCTCGTAAGTTTCGCTGTGCAAGTCGCCAACCATGCTTCTTACAAGCTTCGTCGAGTAACAACGCAGCCCGCTCGTATAGTCATGTATTTTGGCCTTCACCAGTATGGAGGCCACAAGATTAGCCGCGTGGCTCGTAACCAACCGGAAAAAGCTCCAATTCTCTATCCTGCCGCCCCTGCAATATCTGCTCCCTATGGCAAGTCCCTTTCCCACTTTCGCAGCGGCAACCACACGCGGAACGTCCTTCGGGTTATGCGAGTAATCAGCATCCATCGTCACTATGTACTGCGGAGGCTTCTTAAGCGAAAGAAAAATCTTGAACCCGTCTGTGATCGCCGTGCCAAGCCCAAACTTCCCCGGCCTCACAAAAGCCAGAATGTTACCATACTTCTTCTGAAGACCCCTAACAACATCCGCCGTGCCGTCGGGGCTTGAATCATCAATAACCAGTATGGAAAGATTCAAGTCTAGGTTTTCAACCTCATCCACAAGCTTACCTATGTTCCCAACTTCACAATAGGTCGGAAGGATTATCCCAACCTCGGAATCAACCTCGAGGTTTCCTTCCACTGACCGAAGACCCATTTTTCCACTTTCACCTTTCCAAAGATAGTGTTCAGTTAATCAGACACTTGCTATATAAACTCTGCCTTTAGACAACCCAACCCCAAAGATTCAGGTCAAGCCGTCCGGGACTTTCCCCGATAATAACCAAGCGGATGACGTACTCTCCGACACATCTCATCCTGATTCACGCAGACCCCATGAGTTTGCAACGTTTCACACTTCGGCGGCGTATACCTGGTTCTAGAACCCCTCTCGCCTGCGATATGCTCAACCTGATAACGGGTCATCCTCTCGCTGTAGTCCGAAAAGCTTCTAAACAACTCGATAGCCTTTTCAGGCGGCATCCCGATGTTTATGAGAAACGAGGTCAAAGTGAACCGGCCTATGTGTGAGAGATGACGCCCAGAAGAGAATGATTGATAAAGCGCTTTTATGCACGGCGGAAAGGCTTCTTGGACGATAGTCTTCGGAAAGCCTTCAACCTCTTGCTCGCCTATTATCTCTATTTTCAGCTTCTTTATCCTTTCCGCTGCCTCCATAATGTTTGGGGGAAACCTCGGCAGTTCCTCCAATTCCAATCTTTTTTCAATATGCCTTTGAACCTCTTCCTTCAGCAACCTTGCAGCCTCATCTATGCTCAAGTAGACTTTGCCGCACGACA
>Ga0315281_10003588_pt1 | contig 22701 bp, 26 predicted proteins | sample YL17G07_0_MG_FD_204540 | JGI IMG/M metagenome (GOLD analysis project Ga0315281, IMG submission 204540) | Sediment microbial communities from Yellowstone Lake, YNP, Wyoming, USA - YL17G07_0 | ecosystem: Environmental > Aquatic > Freshwater > Lake > Sediment | place: USA: Wyoming | collected... | reverse complement strand
GGCTTCACTTGGTTCGGCCCCAAGGCAGTGCTCAGTCGCCGCAACCGGGTCGAAGCGAGGGTCACAAAGCTGTTCGATCAGGCGCTGACGCACGGGTTCAAATTCACTCAGGCGCATCGCGGAGAGCGGCGCGCCGCCGGCCAGCGCGAGGACCGATTGCGGATTCTCGATGCGCTGGCTTTCAAGCCATTGCACCGCCAGCTCTCGGTTGGGTACTGGCACCGAAATGCTTTGGCAGCGGCTTCGAATGGTGGGCAGCAGCCGGTGCGGGGAGTTCGTCACCAGCAGGAACAGCGTGTACGGCGGCGGTTCTTCGAGGCTTTTCAGTACCGCGTTCTGCGTCGAGATATTCATCGCGTCGGCAGGGTGCAGCACAATTACCCTGAGTCCGGCACGGTGCGCTCCGACAGCAAGGAAACGCTGCAGGTCCCTCACCTGGTCGATCTTGATCTGATCGCTTTTCTTTCTGGATTCTGCCGCGGCCTCGCCCTCGTCGTCCCCTGCCATGCTTTCGGGTCGAAGCAACCGGAAGTCCGGGTGGTTGCCCTGCTCGAACCAGACGCATGCAGAGCAACACCCGCAGGCCCGGCCGATGGGCGCCGGCTTCTCACAGAGCAGAAATTGCGCAAATGCCATCCCCAATTCGAACTGCCCTACCCCTTCCGGGCCATGCATCAGCAGCGCGTGGGGCAGCCGGACCCGCATCTCTGCGAGTTCCGCAAGCTGCCCTTCGATCCACGTGAATATCATGTTTTAACAATATATTAAAATTATATTCTCAAGTGACTTCTTAACATCATCCACGGATTCCGCTGCATCAATCACCCTGATTCTATGGGGATTTGCGGCGGCTCGTTCCAGGTAGGTTGACCTGACCCGATCAAAAAAGCCGTTCGCTTCCCGTTCGAACCGGTCAGGGGTCGATACCGAGGCTGCAAGGCGCTGGCGGGCGACTTCGACGGACAAATCGAAGTACAGAGTGAGGTCCGGCTGCAGTTCCCCGTGGACCCATCGCTCCAGAGCGGCGATCCGTGCCATGGAAAGACCTCGCCCGCCTCCCTGGTAGGCGTAGGTGGCATCCGTAAAACGGTCCGAAAGCACCCAGCGCCCGGCTTCCAGGGCGGGAGCGATCACGCGCGCCAGGTGCTCACGGCGTGCGGCGAACATCAGCATGGTCTCGGTTTCGATATGCATCGGCTCCGAGAGAAGCAACTCGCGCAATCGCTCGCCTACGGGCGTTCCACCGGGTTCCCGGGTTACCACCACATCGCGGCCGTGGGCGCGGAGACGTTCTGCGATCCAGGCCAGATGGGTGCTCTTGCCGGCGCCGTCGACCCCCTCAAGCGTGATGAATTTTCCTCGTGTAACGGTCGCCATGAGACCTACCGGACCGCCTTCTGGTACTTCGCCACGGCCCGGTTGTGCGCCTCGAGGGAACTGGAGAATTGGCTGCTCCCGTCACCGCGCGCGACAAAATACAGCGCGTCGGTCGATGCGGGGCTAAGTGCAGCAAGCAGCGAAGCCTGCCCGGGCATGGCGATCGGATGTGGCGGCAGGCCCGCCCGTGTATAGGTGTTGAATGGCGCGTCCTTCATCAAGTCACGCTTGCGCAGGTTGCCGTCGAATTTCTCGCCCAAACCGTAGATGACTGTCGGATCGGTCTGCAGCTTCATTCCTGCACGCAGCCTGTTGACGAATACGCCGGCGATCAACTGCCGCTCCGACGGCCGGCCGGTTTCCTTTTCCACGATGGAGGCCAGAATCAGGGCTTCATACGGGCTGGCGAGCGGTACCCCGGGATCACGCTGCTGCCAGGCGGATTGTAGCTGCTTCTTCATGGTGCGATGCGCCCGCGCGAGTATGGCAAGATCGCTTTCCCCTTTTCCGAACAGATAGGTGTCCGGAAAGAACAGCCCCTCCGGCGTCAGCGTATCGTCTCCCATCCGGCGCATCAGGTCGGTATCCGATAGACCCGCGCTGTCGTGCCGGACCGCCGCATGATCATCGAGTGCGGCGCGCATCTGGCGGAAGGTCCAGCCTTCGATGAAAACGATCTCCGATTGCGCAAAATCGCCCTGGGTAATCTTCTTCATCAGCCGCCACGGTGTCACCCCGGCGTTCACCTGATAACTGCCGGCCTTGATGCTGGTTTCCTTGGCCGCAAGGCGTGCGAGCAGGTTGAAGGACCAAGCCGGCATGGCGATGCCTGCCTCGATTATCTGCCGGGTTGCACTGCGCAATCCGCTGCCCCGCTTGATCGAAAAATCCACGGACGAGGCACAGAGATCGACGGGCGTTACCGCAAACCAAAAGAGCCATGCAGCGAGCGCGAGCGCCCCCGCCATACCCACAAGAGCAAGCGCAAGCAGTTTCGGCAAGACATTTCGCATCCGGGGGCGGTGGCAGGTCGCAGTGCGGAAAATTCGAGGCGATATAATAGCTTGCTCCCGTAGGAATGTACGGGTGTACGCGTTGTATGAGGATATGCCTCACGAATTGGATGGCGGTGATGAATTCAGCTTGGCAGCAGTGGCTCCAGTCCGCTGGGGCACGGATCGAGCACGGCATAGCTCGGAATTTCGGTAACCCGCAGGCCGAGCTCGAAGCGGCGCGCTCGGAAAGCGTGCTTGCGGATCTCTCGCATCTCGGCGTGCTTGATTTCGCCGGCGTGGACAGCGAGGCGTTTCTGCAGGGGCAGTTGTCCTGCGACGTGCGCTCGATCGGCGCAAGTGCGAGCAGCTACGGCAGTTACTGCACGCCCAAGGGCCGCATGCTTGCTGATTTCTTGCTCTGGCGCCCGTCACCCGGTCCGACGGGTGGATTCAGAATGGCGCTTTCGCGGAGCATCGTCGCTACCGTGCAGAAGCGTCTGAAGATGTATGTCCTGCGTTCGAAAGTGCAGGTGTCCGATGCGTCCGATTCGCTGGTGCTGCTCGGCGTCTCGGGCGATGCCGCTACCCGGGCCCTGGATTCGGTCCTGGCCGGACTCTCGACGCACGAGGTCAGGCACTTTGGCGAGGGCAGCGCGGCGATTTCGCTTCCCGGAGGGCGGTTCTTGCTTGCCATCCCGGCCCAAGGCGCATCGAAGCTGTGGGCCAGGCTGGCGGCCACGCTGCGCCCGGTGGGAACGCCCTGCTGGGAATGGCTCGACATCCGCGGTGGCGTGCCTCTCATTACCGCGCGCACGCAGGAGCAGTTTCTTCCCCAGATGACCAATCTGGAACTGCTCGGTGGCGTGAGCTTCAAGAAAGGGTGCTTTACGGGACAGGAGGTCGTGGCGCGTACCCAGCATCTGGGGAAGGTCAAGCGCCGGATGTTTCTGGCGCATGTTGACGAGCAGGTTGACGATGTCCGGACGCCACCGGCGCCCGGGGACGAGATTTTCAGCGACGACATTCCCGGACAGGCGAGCGGCATGGTCGTGAGTGCCCAGCCGGCACCCGGAGCCGGTCACGACCTGCTGGTGGTGGTTCACGTGTCCAGCCGGGAATCCTCGACCGTGCATGTGCGCTCGACCGACGGTCCGGTCTTGCGATTCTTCGACCTTCCCTACACGGTCACCTCAACGAACACATGAACGATCACCCGAACGATCAAGCGCGCCTGGGCTATTACATCTATTACCGCATCGCCGCCGGTCAGGCCGAAAACGCAAAGCGCATTGTGGCCGCGCTACAGGAGGATCTCCGCGGGCAGACCGGGGTGTCCGGGCGGCTTTTGCATCGCCGCGACGACCCGGCTACCTGGATGGAAATCTACGAAGGAATTACCGACGAACCGGCATTTGACGCGTCGCTTGCTGTCGCGCTGGATCGATGCCGGTTTTACAGCGTGCTTGCCGCGGGCTCGCACCGGGTCACGGAAATATTCGGACCGGTCTGACGGCGCTCTGGCGGCAGCCTGACCGCGACTTGACCAATGTGCCTGATCCTGTTCGCGTGGCGCGCCCACCCCGAGCACGCGCTAGTCGTCGCTGCGAATCGCGACGAATATTTCGAGCGGCCGGCGCGCGTGGCCGCTTTCTGGGACGATGTGCCCGAGTTGCTGGCCGGGCGCGACCTCACTGCCCAAGGGACCTGGCTGGGGATCACTCGGACCGGACGGTTCGCCTCGATCACCAATTACCGCAATCCGGCGGAGAGGATGGCGACAGCGCCTTCCCGCGGACGGCTGATCGCCGACTTTCTGACGGCGGCGCACCGACCATCGGCGTACTTCGCGGGGATTGCACCGCAGGCCCGCGAGTACAACGGCTTTTCCATGCTCGCCGCGGACGGCACGTCGCTTGCCTTCTTTTCCAATCGCGAAGGCGTCATTCGCGAGATCGAACCCGGATTGCATGGCCTGTCGAACGAACTTCTCGACACGCCCTGGCCGAAAGTGGAAAAAGGCAAGCAGCGTCTCGGCGCGCTGCTCGCTGAAACGTTTGATCCTATGGCCTACCTTGAACTGCTCGGCGATACCGAGCCTGCGCATGACCGGAACCTTCCTGACACCGGCGTCGGTGTCGAATGGGAACGCAGGCTTTCATCGATTCGCATCGCCGGCGGTGACTACGGGACGCGTTGCTCGACCGTCGTGCGCATCGGCACTGATGGGGAAGCCGAATTCTGGGAACGCAGCTACGACCGCGAGGGCGGCATCGCGGGCACGGTGCAGTTCAGCTTCCGGCTCCCGGTTCCGCGGCAAGCCTGAGGCTCATTTCCACGTGCGGGATGCCGGCCTCGATGTACTCCTCGCCCCAGACAGTGAAACCAAATTTCCGGTAGAAGCCCACCGCATGCGTCTGTGCATGCAGCCTGACCTCGTGCATGCCCCGCTCGCCCGCCAGCTGGAGCAGGGAGCGGAGCAACGCTGCGCCAACGCCATTGCCCCGCCATGGTCCGAGCACCGCGATGCGCCCGACGCGCCCGTCGGGCAGCAGCCTGGCCGTCCCTATGGCATTGGATCCGCCATCCAGCGCCACTGCGTGGTCCGAGCGCTCGTCCCAGTCGTCCCATTCGAGTTCGCGCGGTACGCCCTGCTCCTCGATGAATACGCGTTCCCGCACGGCACGCGCAAGCGGCAGCGCATTGGACCAGTTCATGAGCAGGATGCTGAAACTGTTCTGCATGGGTGAGCGGAATATGCCGGACTTATAATACGCAGCATTTGTGGATGAGGCCAATGCGCAGTCTCTGGAGCGACGACGAGGCAAATCAGCACACGGGCGAGCTGGGGCTGCGAGTCTATACGTCCCGGCTGCTCGGCCGCGACAGGTCGCTGGTGCTGCACGGAGGCGGAAACACCTCGGTCAAGATCCGCGAAAAGAACCTGTTCGGCGATGACGAGGACGTCCTCTACATCAAGGGCAGCGGCTGGGATCTGGAAACCATCGGGCCCCCGGGCTTCTCCCCGGTACGCCTTGCGCATGTGCTGCGGCTTGCCTCGCTGCCGGGGCTGTCCGATCCCGAGATGGCCGATCAGCTTGCCACGCACCTGCTGCGCGCGTCGGCGCCGGCGCCCTCGGTCGAGACCATCCTGCACGGTTGCCTGCCCTACAAATACGTCGACCATACCCATGCTGACTCGGTGCTTGCGATAACCGACACGCGGGACGGCCGGGAGCGGATCCGCGAGCTCTATGGCGACCTCTGCGTGGTCATCCCCTACCTCATGCCCGGGTTCGACCTGGCGCAATTCTGCGCGCGCGAATTCTCGAAGCGGAGAAGCGAACGCACCATCGGCATGGTGCTGCTCAATCACGGCATATTCTCCTTCGGCGACACCGCGCGGGAATCCTATGAACGAATGATCGACCTGGCGTCCCGCGCCGAGGAATACCTGCGCAGGCAAGGCGCCTGGGAAGTCGCGCTTGCGCCTGGCAGACCGGCTTCGATCGAGCCCCTTGCGCAGGCACGGCTGCGGCGGAATATTTCCGATGCAGCCGGCGGACCGATGGTTCTCAAGACCTGCGCCGGAGAGCGCGCGCTCGGCTACGCCCGGCACCCCCAAGCCGGGCGTATTTCGCAGCAGGGGCCCGTGACACCGGACCACGTCATCCGCACCAAGCGCGTGCCCATGCTGGGTGCCGATGTCGGGAGCTACGTCGAGGCTTACCGGCGCTATTTCGGCGAGCAGAACGGGCGCGCCAGGGAGTCGAAGACCATGCTCGATCCGGCGCCGCGCGTGGTGCTCGACCCGGCTTTCGGGCTCGCGGCTGCGGGCAGGACGGCGAGGGAGGCCATGATCGTCGAGGACATCTACGACCATACGATCGAGGTTATTCTGCGCGCCGAGGCGCTGGGCGGGTACCAGGCGCTGACGCCGCAGGAAATATTCGAGGTCGAATACTGGGACCTCGAACAGGCGAAACTGAAAAAGGGCGGCAAATCTCCAGTATTCGCCGGCGAGGTGGTCATGGTGACCGGTGCGGCATCGGGCATCGGCAAGGCAGCCGTGGCGTCGTTTCTCGCGCGTGGCGCTGCCGTGGTCGGCATCGACCGGAGCCCTGGCATCGAGTCCCTGCACGCGCGTCCCGATTTTCTCGGGCTGCGCTGCGATGTCACGGACGAAAGCGCCGTGCTCCTAGCACTGCGCGATGCGGTGCTGCAGTTCGGCGGCATCGATATGCTGGTGCTGAACGCCGGCGTCTTCTCGGCGAGCCGTAGCATCGCCGAACTCGGGGCGGAGGAATGGCGCGGGGTAATGAGCGTCAACCTCGACGCCGGCCAGGCGCTGATGCGGATCTGCCATCCGTATCTGAAGCTCGCGCCCCGCGGCGGCCGTGTGGTCGTGATCGGATCAAAGAACGTGCCCGCCCCGGGACCCGGCGCGGCGGCCTATTCCGCCTCGAAGGCGGCACTCACCCAGCTGGCGCGTGTCGCCGCACTCGAGTGGGGAACCGACGGCATACGGATCAACACACTGCATCCCAATGCCGTGTTCGACACGGGGATCTGGACCGAGCAGGTGCTTGCGCAGCGTGCCGAACATTACGGTATGACCGTCGCCGAGTACCGGACCAACAACGTGCTAAAAACGGAAGTGACGAGCCATGACGTCGCCGAACTGGCCGCGGAGATGTGCGGGCCGCTGTTCGCCAAGACGACCGGGGCCCAGCTGCCCGTCGACGGCGGCAATGAACGTGTCATCTGAGTCCCCGCCACGCACGGTACAGGCGCTCCGGTGGACTGGAGATCGGCTCGAACTGATCGATCAGCGGCTGCTGCCATCCCGAATCGAATACGTCGGTTGTAACGATGCCGCATCCGTCGCCGGCGCCATTCGTGACATGGTAGTCCGCGGCGCCCCCGCCATCGGCTGCGCTGCGGCGTTTGGTATTGCACTCGAGGCCCAGCGCGGTGCCGGCCTGCCGCGCGCGGAATTCGACCGCCGTCTCGCCGCGGGGTTCGAGGCGCTTGCTCGAAGCCGCCCAACCGCAGTGAATCTGTTCTGGGCGCTCTCGCGCATGAACAAGCGGGCTGCAGAGACAGGAACGCTGGCGTGCAGCGATGCGGCAGACGCATTGTTTGGCGAGGCCGTGCGCATCTTCGAGGAAGATGTATCGGCAAACCTTGCCATCGGCCGCGCGGGAGCGGCGCTGGTTCCGGACGGCGCGCGCATCATGACCCATTGCAACGCCGGGGCGCTTGCCACGGCCGGCCATGGTACGGCGCTCGGCGTCGTGCGCAGCGCCCGCGACCAGGGCAAGCGCATAGCGGTGATCGCCAACGAGACGCGGCCGTTCCTGCAGGGCGCACGCCTGACGGCATGGGAGCTGGTGCAGGAGCGCATCCCGGTTACGCTGATAACCGACAACATGGCCGGTCATATGATGCAGATGGGCAAGGTCGATCTGGTTATCGTGGGCGCGGACCGCATCGCCGCCAACGGCGATGTCGCCAACAAGATCGGCACGTACACGCTCGCCGTGCTCGCTTCGCGCCATCGCATCCCGTTCTACGTCGCTGCGCCGTTGTCCACGATCGACCTCGCCGTACCCGATGGGTCGGCAATCCCCATCGAGGAGCGCGGCGCAGAGGAGGTGACGGGGTACGGAGGAATCCGCTGGGCTCCAGTCGGCGTGGCGGTGGCCAACCCCGCCTTCGACGTCACTCCCGCGGAACTCGTGACGGCCATCATCACCGAGCGCGGTGTCACGCTCCGTCCCGACAAAGCTACGATTCGCGGTCTTTTCCCAGGCTGAGCGATCGACCGCGAAACCTGGCTTCAGTTTTCCAGAATTTCCACCGGCGTGCCGGGCGCAACCAGATCGAACAGCTCCAGAAGATCGTTATTGCGCATGCGTATGCAGCCGATCGATCCGGGCTTGCCCATGGCGACGCCGTCCGGGCTGCCGTGGATGTAGATGTAGCGCTGCATGGTGTCGACTATTCCCAGCCGGTTGGAGCCCGGCTCGCATCCGGAAAGCCAGAGTATCCGGGTCAGTATCCAGTCGCGCTCCGGAAACTGCTCGCCTAGCGCCGGCGCATAGATCTCGCCGGTCGGGCGGCGGCGCACGAAGACGGTGTTGACCGGTTGTCCCGCGCCAATCTTGGCGCGGACCATGTGCCGGCCGCGCGGCGTGCAGTAGCTTCCCTTCTGTTCCCCCGCGCCGTTTTTCGAGCTCGATACGTCGTAGTGCCGCAGCGCCCTGCCCCCGTCATCGAACACGGTGAGGCGCTGGCGAGCGATCGAGATCTCAATCCTCGGCATCGCTTGCCTCCCGTGTGCGGCGTGCGGAAAAGAAAGCCGTAAGCATGTCGCCGCACTCCCCGGCAAGTACCCCTGCGGTCACTTCGGCATGGTGGTTGAGCCGCTGTTCGGCGAACAGATTCACGACGCTGCCGCACGCACCGGTCTTCGGATCCGCCGCCCCGTAGACGACACGCGCGATGCGCGCATGCATGATGGCGCCGGCGCACATTGCGCACGGCTCGAGGGTGACATAGAGCGTGCAGCCGACGAGCCGATAGTTGCCGATTGTGGTCGCGGCCTCGCGCATGGCGCGGATTTCGGCATGGGCAGTCGGATCGGAAGCCGAGATCGGACAGTTGAAGCCGCGTGCCACGATGGTACCGCCGGTTACCACTACCGCTCCAACAGGCACCTCACCGCGGGCCACTGCCTCACCTGCGAGCGACAGTGCTTCCCGCATCATGGCGGCGTCGAAATCCCGGCCAGGTGTGGATTCCGCTCCCATTACATCAAGAGTCGACGATGCTGGTCGAGCCTAGTTGGCGTACAGATTGGTCCCCGCGGCACCTGCGGCGAGAAAACGGAGGTTGCCGAATGCCAAGGCATTCAGGTTGCTGGTTGTACCCGACGGCGCAGCTTCCCATTTGATACCGTCCGCACTGGTGAATATGCTGCCATTGTTCCCGACCGCTGCAAATTGGCTGCCAAAGCTGACTCCTGCAAGCAAGGTCGATGCGATCGGCCCGCGCGAGGTCCAGTTCACGCCATCCGGGCTCGTGACCACCGTTCCACCGGCGCCCACGGCAACAAATGTGGCGGCCGTTAAACTGTAGGTCACGGCCTTCAGATCGGACGAAGTCTGCGATGCAACGGCCTGCCAGGTAGCGGTGTCCGTGCTGGTGACTATCACTCCGTTGGCGCCCACAGCGACCCATATGCCGTTTCCAAACGTGAGGCCATACAAATCACTTGATGTCCCCGCGTTACCCACCACCCAGGTCTGTCCATCAGAGCTGACCGTAAACGTCCCGCCGGCCCCTACGGCGAGAGATGCGACCCCATTCGAGGCGCCGGCATTGAGACTACTCGTAGTTCCTGAGCTCACTGCAGTCCAGGTTATTGCATCCGTGCTCAGCAACGCAACGCCGCCCGCGCCAACGGCGACATACCTGCTGTTGCCGTAAGACACTGCGTTGAGATCGTTGCTAACAACATAGTTGAGCGCCGTCCAGGTCACCCCGTCAGAGGTCGAAAACATGGCGCCGTTGGCGCCAACCACGACAAACACGGTCCCAAACGTAGCCCCGCGCAGATCACCGGCAACCAGAGACTTTCCTGGATTCCAGGTATTACCCGCGGGCCGAGGCGTCGCTGACACCAGGCTGGTCCCCGATCCGCCCGGGCCACTGTTCGTTCTCCCGTTAATCGTAAAGTAATACGTTGTACCGTTGATCAAACCTGCAATTCCCTGAGGCGAAACGGCATTGGTGATCACCCTGCCGCCTGCCACGCTGGTGAAGTTCGTCGACGTAAGACTGCTCGATGGTGCATAGAACAACCAGTATTCCACGCCGGGATCCATGGAAAACGAGACTACAACACTGCTGTCGCCCGCCACGGCCTGGATCGTGGCCGGCGGGTCTGCAGTCTTGCCTTGATTGCCGCATCCGGCCAATAGAGAGGTCGCGGCCAATGCCAACATGGATACGAGGATTCTTGTCATTTCAACCTGTCTTCTCAAAATCGATGCGCATCGAGTGCCGACGATGCGCAGCATATTAACCTTAACACGACGTCATGTTTGGTTTTCAGCGGCGAGCACTGATTTCGGGGCGCAAATCATTCCCATTCGATCATCAGTGGCGCATGTAACCAATGGTTGTACATAGTATTTTTTTCTGCGCATGGAATTTCTACCGTCAAATTTACCGTCATTTGTCTCTGATACCCAAAATTAGCATTCAGTATCTATCACCTACTATCGAAACCTATCGACGGTCCAGCGCGCGTACCCTTCAGGATCTATCGGTACCTATCGCTGGCAACGTTTTTCTCGCCATGCATGCTTTCAGTATCAATCGTGGACTATCGGCAGCGCTGATTCAGTTGTAGATAGATCATGCTATACGACGATTTTTCCTGATCTTGCTGGTCGACAACGGATCGACTGATGGCAGACACAGGCGGTCGAACTCGCGTAGGGTGACCAACTCCATCACGCCAGCGGCATGCAGACCCTTGGCCGTCTTGTGTACAGCCTCATGAATTGCCGATTTGGTCTTGCGCATCATAATCCACCTCTATCAATTCCCGTACCAGCGGCGGTAAGCATCAATCCATTCCGCCCCCTCTGGCCGCGGGTTGGGCATCGGCAGATCGAGGATTGGAATTGCTTGAGTCGCCTTGCCACGCGAGCAAATGGCGACGATTTCGTCGCGCTGGGTGATATCGAGCTTGGCAACCGTCACTTCCTGCCCAAGCACCTGGGTCACGAATGGAAGGGCGAGATTTTCCTCGATCATGGTGAAGAACCCGCCAGCCTGCTCCGATTCGTTGTAGGCGTCGGTAATCGCCTCCTCGATTAGCGTATCCAGGTATTTCGCGGTGAACTTCGCCGTCTTCCTCATTCTTGCCTTCTATCATTGCTACGGCTTCTTCCAGAGCCCCGCTTCGGCAAGGCGCCGGACCAAGGCACCGCGTTTTCCATGCCGGGCCATGAATTGGACCAATTTCCGCTCGAAGTCAGTTCGGGAGGCGCAAAGCGTATAGGCTTCAGACAGATCGACGAGAGCGCATTTTAACTCCTCGTAGGCAGAGGCGATGCCACGTTCGGCTCGCTTATCGGCAACTTGCCAGCACTTGTCGAAATCGGCAGCCAGCGTGCGCAGGTAGGATTCCCGCTTAGCCTGCTGCTTGGCCTCAGCCCTTTTGCGCTGCGCTGCTTCCTGCGATTTTCTCGTTTCGGCAGCGGACACAGCCAACGTTTGAAGTTCCGCGACGGTGCGGCGCCGCAGTTCGGCCTCCCCTGTCGGCCGCTGTTCGCGCTGCCAGGCAAGGAAGCGTAATTTCAGCCGACGCTCGGCTTGCTGCGCGTGCCCTGCCAAGAGCAGTTTGAGCACTGCTGCTTTCTCTGCCGTTGGAAGTTCGGCGATCCAGGCGTCCAGTTCCGCATCGCCCTTGCTATCGGTCTTTGTAGCTTGCTTGTCGGAAAGTCTGGCTGCTGTCAGCAGATCCTCATCGACTTCAAGAAACTCTGCCAGCGAGTGTTGCGCAGCCGTCAGTCGGGAAAGTCCGGGCGGCGGCGGGGGCTCGGTGGTCTTTTCATCAACTTCGCCGGCACTCACGCCGGCCAGCCAGCCGAGATACAGCGGACGCATGTCGCCACGCAGCAGTTCGTCACGCAATGGGGTCAATCTGCCCATCCAGCCCCGCCCATCCTCCTCGGCAAAGCGATCGTAGTTGTCATTTTCGCTCAGTGTCCATTCGAGCAGCCAGTGCGTTTTCGTGCCGTCAACCAAAAAGACGGATTCTGTTTCAAACACCTGAAGGGTCCCGGCATCGAACGCATTTTTCGGCACCCGCAGATACAGGCAGCAAGTACACCAGTTGGCGACATAGACGTGAGCGTCAAAGTATCGCCGCATCCAGTCGACTGGATCGCCCTTGAGATTGCCCCACTGGTAATCATTGACGAAGCTGGTCGGTGTAATGCTGGCGCGAGACGAGCGCGAGCGCAGTTCCGCCATTTGCTTCGGCGTCAGCGGTTCATCGATGGCAACGAATTCGTAGTACTGGTATTCGCTCATACCGGGTGATTTTCTGAGAAATTAGATTGTCTTCGTTTCAAGCATATTCCCCTTGAATCTGTCGGATCGACTATGCGATCGATGGCGGATCACTCCTTGATTCGATACCCCATAGCCTTGTATCCGCGCTGGCGCTTGTCCCACATCCGTCGCAGCGCCGGGTGGTCCGTGTCAACGAAATCGATGATCCGCACGTCAGTCTTGGTGGCATGCTCACGGTGAAGGCGCCCGGCGTATTGCTGCAAGGTGCCCTTCCACGAAACCGGCATCGCCAGAACCAGTGTGTCGAGAGGAGGATGGTCGAAGCCCTCCCCTATCAGCTTGCCGGTCGCGAGCAGTACGCGCGGAGCTTCCGGTGGTAGAGCCTCGAGTTGCCCAATAAGTGCCGCTCGCTGCTTCCGTGACATCCGGCCGTGCAGTACGAACGGTGGCGGAATCTTTCCGTCCAGAGCCGCCGAAATGGCATCGAGATGATCGGTGCGCTCGGTCAGCACCAGCACCTTGCGGCCTTGGCTGAAGGCGTGTTCGATTTCGTCGGAAATTGCGGCCGTGCGGGCCTGATCGTTGGCAAGGTGCCGGAACACATCCTGAATTCCCGCGTCGGTCGGCAGGTCGATTCGTGCATGTAGCGAATACGGTACCACCTCCAGGTCGTGCGGAGCACCGGCAGGTTTTGCTGCCGTGTGCCGAATTGGGCCACACTGCATGAAGATGACTCACGAGGCGCCTTCTGCAGGGGCAATGCGATCAGGTTGCCAAAGCCGCCCTTGGGCATCGTGTCCTGATTGGGGAACAGGCGGTCGTAAGACTCCAACTTCAATTGCCGGGTCCGCGAGCAGGTGTGGCTGATGATGGCCGTGCCCAGGCGACGGGCATCGCGGGCCGAGATCCGGCCAGCGAAGAACACCCAGGCGTGTGCCCCTTTGCCGGAGCGCGAAATCTCGAGGGCAACGGGCACGCCAAGTTCATCACACGACTGCACGAACGCGCGGGCGTCCTCTCTCCACTCGGCTTCGTCGAAATCGATGGCGAGGAAATGACAGGTATCGTCCTCCAGCAGGGGATAGACACCGACTTGTATGCTCACCGCCCAGATGGTCGAAGATGACCGCATCCGACAGCGGAATCAACATTCGGTTGCTACAGTCCGCGCACTTGACACGCGGCTTCTCGCAGACACCTGCACGCCACTCGTTGGCGCAGGCCGGCGAATAACCCGACTTGGCCGTAGTCTTGCTCTCCCAGCGGATCGGGTAGATATCCGTGCGTCCCCGGAACAACCGGCGAAACAATGCCACTTTCTCGTCGGTGGAAAGCCGTGAAGGCTCCGGCAATGAAGCTGGCGGTACGGGCTCCGGCGGCGCGCGCCATTGAATGCCATTCGCTTCCAGCAGGGCGATCAGGCGGGCGTTTTCGGCCTTCAATTCCGATGATGGATCGCGTTCAACCATGTAACCCGTAACCGGTAATCAAGTCGTCCATATGATCACGCACGCCGCAACTGAACCCGTGACGTTAGAAGTCCCGGAAATCTCTTCACGCGCAATTCTTCGAGCACCGATTCCGCGAGCTTCCACCCCTCCCCGCCCATCCTCGCGATCAGCTCGATCCAAACCCGCTCGAAGGCATGGATCGCATCCGATTCTCCAAACTGAATCCCCACTGGCAGCAACGGCGTGATGTCCTCGGTCAGGCTCCGGGCGAGCTTTTCCAGCATGCGCTGCTCGGCGATCGCACGCGTGATCGGCTTGCCTTCCAGTGCCAGATAGTGGTCAAAGCATGCGATGACCTTTTCCGGGGCCAGCGTGAGTTGCTCCAATCCCTGATGCAAATCGAACAGGTCGCGGCTCGCGCGTCGCTGCAGCAGCGCGCGCAGCTTCGTGCCGAACAGTTCCTCGGCTTCGAAAGACGCGATCTTGGCCTGTCCTCGGTACCAGTCGTTTTCTAATGCAAAGGGATACCGCTTGATGCCGAGCAGGTTCGTGTGTTCCCGGGTGTTGATCTCGACCTTGAGCTTAAGCGTTACCTGGGAATCGACCTCGGGTGTAAACTTGAACACCAGATGCATCGAGTGACCTGCCTGCTCTCGTTGACATCTTCCAAGCCACGACAACGCTTCGCGGACCGCGTCGACCGTCGCACCGATGGGCTCTGCCGGAATCTGCACCAAGTCGATGTCTTCCGAATAGCGCAGCGGCTGATTGAACAGCAGTTTGTGGATGGCCGTTCCGCCCCGGAACGCTATCTTGTCCTTCAGCGCCGGCGCATTGAACAGGTCGCACAGCGCGCGGCTGATGATCAGGTCCTGCTCGACCTGCCTCAAGTCCGGCCAAGGCGCCTTAGCACTCCACGCCTGCAGGAAGGCGGTGGGAATCATTCTGCGATCTCCACGGTTTCATTGATCATGAGCTTCCATTTCGCGTTTTTCTCGTGAGCCTGCGCCAGTGCTGCCACGATGGGCTTCACGGCCGGATCCAGTGGCAGCATCGTCTTGGCTTGCTTGACGAAGGGCTCCAGCGCACGGGCCTGGCGACCGTGATCCGCCTGATCGAGCAAATAGCCGAGCCGACGTACCGCCGAGTTCTCGTATGCAGCAGCCGCCGTTGCCAGCGTGCGCGGGTTGGCTTTGGCACCGATATCCTTGACGATTTGCGCGACCCCATTGATGCCGGCCGCTTTGTGGAAGTAGCGCACACAGTCGAGCAGCGTCAGCTCGACACCGGCCACCCTGGCGAAGCCGGCATCGCTCTTCATCTGACCGACCAGCTCGGGCTTGTTGACTTGAGCGAATGCCTCGGGACCCTGATAGAGGAACTGCAGGCGGTGACGACCCAGGTCGAAGTCACGCAACTGCCTCGGGACGACGACCTGGAAGACCATGCTGGCCTGATGCGACGAGCCGTGGAATGCCGCCGCGCGCAGCAGCGAAATGCGGTAGTCGATCCCCTGATGCTTCATCAGCGGGTCGATCCACTTCACGGGGTCTGGCGCGCCGGCGATCTGATCTTCCGGGCGCAGGATGAGATAGAAGCCATGTCTGGGGTTCGCCAAGCGGCGCTTGTTGTTCGCGCGCGTAATCGCCGCGGCCAGTGCCGGCGGCTTCAGGCCAAGCGCAGCGGCTACATCCTCCCGGGAGAACTGGGCTCGGCCACGCGCGAGGAGATCGTCGAGGTAAGAGTCGAGGGAAGCCATGCCGTACCATACGCAAAACTAGACAAATAATCAAGAGTTTTGCATATGATTTGGGTCACTCCCACTCAATCATCAACGGCACCGATAAACCGTTGTCACGTATAGAACTTTTTTCAGTGAGTAGCATCTCTACCGTCAGATCTACCGTCATTTGCATCTGATACCCAAAATTAGCATTCAGCATCTATCGCCTACTATCGAAACCTATCGTCGGTCCAACGCGCGTACCCTTCAGTATCTATCGCTACCTATCGCTGGCAACGTTTTTCTCGCCATGCAAGCTTTCAGTATCTATCGAGGACTATCGGCAGCGCTGATTCAGTCGCAGAAAATTCACGCTACGCGACGACTTCGAGACCACGCTTCTGCACGAGGTGGAGCAACTTCAGCGCGGTTCCGGTGGGGCGCTTCTGACCGATTTCCCACTTCTGCACGGTAGAGACACTGGTATTCAGCAGCGCTGCAAATACCGCCTGGCTGACATGTGACTGAACCCGAATTTTTCTGATCTTGCTGGGCGACAAAGGCTCGACCGGCGGCAGACACAGGCGGTCGAATTCGCGCAGCGTGACCTGCTCCATCACGCCAGCGGCATGCAGCCCCTTGGCCGTCTCGTGCACGGCCTCAAGAATTGCCGATTTAGTCTTGCGCATCGCAATTTACCTCCATCAATTCACCTGCACGTTGTGCGGTAACCAAAGCCGGTGGCGACAGCGACAACAGGTGCGAGGCCAGTTTCTTTAGAGAATCTTCCTCGTCCTTGTCGATATTGCTCCGGACATTCTTCGGAAAGCCAAATACGAAAAACCACTTGCTACCTTTGTTCGTCGCCACCAGCGTACGAAAACCGCCGCTCTTGCCTTGCCCCGAGCGGGCAATCCGCTTCTTCAGAAGCCCGCCGCCGAGATCGGCCTCATACAATCCAGCCTGCATTTCACGAACGGCTTCACAGAGGGCACGCGTGCTCAAGTCTTGTCTTCTGGCCCAACGGTCGAACCATCGGGTCTTGTAAATCGTCATCCGTGCCTCCGTCACCGCTGTTTATAGCACTGAGTGCTATACATTGCAAGCGAGTGGCCCATCCTATAGAACTTGGTGAACGATTCGCCCATCGGGCCGAATGTGAGCGGTTGTGGCGGCGGTGACCTGTTCCCAGTCTTTATTAGAGTGAGCTTGGGTGATGACCCCCGCCAACTGAACAATCCACGTCCGACGTGACTGACTGTATACCGGCCGTAGAAGCGGTGCGCCGCTGAGCCCACCAAGATCGAATCCTGGGTCGGGAAGCCCCTCCGGAAAGGAGTTCACCCAGTACCGACGCTCGAAACGACACGAGATCTGGTTGGGGACCGAGACTGTGATGGGTGTATTGACGTAGTAGTACCCGAAGTTGATTTCCCTCGGCGTTAGGTTCTCCCTCAGGTGTACGCGACGTTCATGCCCCGGAAATCCGCTGGCCAGAACCGGATAGCCCTCTGGTAATGGCTTTGGAGGCCAAGTTCCTGCAGCGTGCGTGACGATCTTCTTGCCGATGGCCTTGATTTCATGATGATCTGCCACGCGGATTTACGTCGTCGCTGACAGAGCACTCCTGTAAATCAATCAGGCGCTCTTCCGGGTGAAACTCAAGGTCGCCGATCGGACAAATGATTCGCCTGGCCGCACCGTGCTCCGCTAGGTAGCCGGTATAAACGCGCCCAGCAGTCACCATGAAGGGACCTTGGCCGCAATCCAGCAGGAACATTGACCCGTTGTGTACCTCTGGAATGGCCTCGTGCGGCACCGTCACCCAGGAAAACGTGCTGTCGTGCGACAAGGTGATGGCGGTAATCGCAAATGTCGGCCTATCGGTAGCCAGGATACGACGCGCAGGAGACGCGGCGGCTTTGCGCTGCGCCCTCCTCGCCTGCCGGCGGGTCAATCCTCGAGCAGGCTGCGGAGCATCCAGGCGGTTTTCTCGTGCACTTCCAGGCGCTGCGTCAGTACATCGGCCGTCGGCTGGTCGTTGGCGGCCTCGACCACCGGGTGTTCGCGCTGATTGAATATTGACCCACCCTGCCGATTGAATTTTGACCCAGGACCGGTTGCCGCGATTTGAATCAGCGGCTGTGGATAAGTGTATCAAATAGCTGGTTCTTGACGCTCTCCTTTTCCATGTTCCTATGCAAGCAGAATGCGCGGGGAAATGCGCGAAGGGCGTAGCCCGTAGCGGATTTCTCCGCGCCGCCATCAGAATGGCTCCTCAGGCTGGTCTTCTTTGCCCCCTTTGCGTTTCTGCTCACGCAACTTGATCCGCGACTTGGCCGTGACGCTGCTGTGCTGGAACCGGTATGACTCATTGCCCGTCTCCACGATATGGCAGTGATGGGTGAGCCGGTCCAGGAGCGCCGTCGTCATCTTGGCGTCGCCAAACACGCTGGACCATTCGGAGAAGCTCAGGTTCGTGGTGATGGCCACGCTGGTGTGCTCGTAGAGCTTGGAGAGCAGGTGAAACAGCAACGCGCCGCCGGCCTGGCTGAACGGCAGGTACCCAAGCTCATCCAGAATGACGAGGTCCATGCGCATCAGCGACAGCGCAATCCGCCCGGCCTTGCCGTCGTGCTTCTCCCGCTCCAGGACATTGACCAGATCGACCGTGGAGTAGAAGCGCACCCGCTTGCCCTGCAAGGCGATGCCGGACACGGCAATCGCGGTGGCCAAATGCGTCTTGCCCGTACCAGGCCCTCCAATGAACACCGCGTTCTGTGCCGTATCGGTAAAGGACATCGTCGCCAGTTGCTTGATCAGATGCTGATCGACCTTGGACGATTCAAAGTCGAACCCTGCCAGATCGCGGTGCACCGGAAACTTGGCGGCATTCATCTGGTGACTGACCGATCGCATGGCCCGGTCCGTGGTTTCCGCCTGTAGCAGGTGCTCGATCAGCCACCTAGAGGACTCCGTCGACGTCGCCCCCTGGGCGATCAAATCCGTCCAGGCGCCAGCCATGCCATGCAACCGCAGCCCTTTGAGCTCAGTCGTGACATCACTCATGGTCGACCTCCACCGCGCCGATAAGCACTTCGTCAACGCCACGCAGGCTGTCGTACCGCCCCGTGTTCGCGAGCGGCACCTCCTTGAGTTGCAGGCTCGTCTCCACACTCGCCGGCGGTGGGCTGGCATTGAGCCGCGCGAGCACATTGAGGACGTGTTCGGCACTGAGCGCGCCGGACTCGATCACGAGTTCCACCGCCACCAGTACCGCGTCCAGCCCGGCGGTGGGCACGGCTGCCAGCACCTGCGCCATGACCCGGTCCCCACCGGCATGGCGCATCAGGCCATGCTTCAACTGCTTGAGCGGCACCGGCATGTCGGCAAAGGGGGCGCCATTTCTGAGTGCCCCCGGTTTGCGCTCCACCAGCGCAATGTAGTGCTGCCAGTCGTAGCGGATCTGACCACGATCGGTCAGTCGATCATGGCTCGCGACCAGGGCATCGCCTGCTACCACACTGACCCGATTCGGATAAAGCCGCGTGCTGACCCGCTGGCCGGCGAACTCACAGGGCACCGAGTAGCGGTTGCGCGCCACACTGACCAGGCAGGTACTCGATACCCGCGCCAGCTTCTCCACATAGCCGTCAAATGGAGCCGTCATCGGCATCATCTCGGCCTGTTCGAGCTCCAGCATTTCTGCGACGCTGAATTCCTTGTGCTCGGCATGGCGCAACTCGCTCCACAAAGACCGGCAACGCTCGCCCAGCCAAGTGTTGAGTTCGGCAAACGAGCCAAATCGCCGGCTCTGCGCATCCAGCCAGATGCGCCGGCGGCTATCCTGTACGTTCTTCTCCACCACCCCTTTCTCCCAGCCGGAGGCCACGTTGCAGAAGTCAGCGTCAAACAGGTAGTGCGCGCACATCACCGCAAAGCGTGCATTGACGACACGGCCCTTGCCCTTGTTGACCTTGTCGATGGCCGTCTTCATGTTGTCGTAGATCCCGCGCCGGGGAATGCCGCCCAGCGCCGCGAAGGACCGCGTGTGGGCATCGAACAGCATTTCATGGCCTTGGCTCGGGTAGGCCACCAGCCAGAACGCACGACTGGCGCACAGCTTCAGGTGCGATACCTGCATGCGGCGGTAGATGCCGCCAATCACCAGACCCTCTTCGCTCCAATCGAACTGAAACGCTTCGCCCAGTTCAAACCGCAGCGGCACGAATGCCCGCGGTGTCTTGTCTTCCCGACCCCGCCAGTCGCGCAAAAATGCAGTCAGCTGGCTGTAGCCGCCCGCATAGCCATCCGCCCTGATCTGCGCAAACAGTGCCTTGGCAGTGCGCCTGTCTTGCTTGACCCGGTGCGCATCGGCCTTGAGCGCCTGTTCCAGCGCGCCGTGAAACGCCTTGAGCTTTCTCTGACCCTCATTCCGGCGGTACGTCGGGGGTCCCGACTCCTGGGGACTCCTCAGCCAGCTGCGTATCGTGTTGCGCGACAAACCCGTGCGCTTCGTTATCTCATGCAACGACAACCTGTCGCGCAAATACATCCGTCGAATCTTGCCCAACATTTCCATGGTGATCACCCTTTTTTCTCCCGCCTAAAAATTAGGCGAGACAAGTAGAACACCTGGATCAGTTTTGAATCAGCACACCCCCTAAAAGTGGGTCAGTTTTCGGTCAGCGGCAACAACCAGGCTGACCAACCGCCTGACCAACACCCTCAAGCAATACTATCCTCAGGCTCTCGACTGGTTCGAGGATCCGGACACGATCCTCTTTTGCGACTTCCTGACTCGCTGGCCGACGCTGGCTAAGGTCAAGCGCGCTCGCCAAACGAGTCTCAAGGCGTTCTTCCATGCCCACAACGGCCGCCGCCCCCAGGTCATCGGCGCTCGCCTTGAGGGCATCAAAGCCGCCGTACCGCTTACCGAAGACTTGGGCGTCATCGTGCCCTGTCGCTTGCATACGCTGATGCTGGTCGATCAGCTGCATGTGACTCTGCACGCCATCGATCTATTTGATCGAGCGATCGCCGAGCTCGCACCCACACTCCCCGACTATGTTCTTTTTCAATGCTTGCCCGGTGCCGGCCCGCATTTGGCGCCACGGCTGCTCGTTGCTTTCGGTGAGGATCGCGAGCGCTTCCAGGGAGCCGATGAACTGCAGAAATACGCCGGCATCGCCCCCGTCACTGAGCGCAGCGGCAAGAAGAGCTGGGTGCATTGGCGATGGCAGTGTCCGAAGTTCCTACGCCAGACCTTTGTCGAATGGGCGGGGCAGACGATTAACAAATCGTTCTGGGCCGGCGCCTACTATCGGCAGCAGCGCGAAAAAGGCAGCTCCTATCAAGTGGCCGTGCGCGCCCTGGCGTTCAAGTGGATCCGTATCCTCTACCGGTGCTGGCAAACCCGAACACCCTACGACGAGACCACGTACCTCAACGCATTGAGAAAGCGCGGATCACCACTACTCAAGAACCTTACCTTGAATGCAGAAAACGCTTGACGGACTACCTCAGGGCGTGAAGCTGTCTGTGGCGTTTCCCGGAAGCGGCCGCTCGCGGGCCTAGTCGATCACTCGGTCGGCGCGCACCAGGATCGTTTGCGGAAATTGGACGCCAAGCGCCTTGGCGGTCTTCATATTGATCGCCATCTCGAAATTTGTCGGCTGCTCGACAGGCAAATCGGCCGGCTTGTAGCCATGAAGGATCCTGTCCACGAAATAAGCGGCGCGCCGAAACACTTCGGACACGCTCACAGCGTAGGACATTAGGCCTCCTAACTCGACTGCCTCCTGGCTTCCGTAGATTGCCGGTAACCGATACCGAGTCAGGACATTGACGATGTCCTGGCGGTGTTCAAATGTAAAAGGCTGATGCATCACCAGGAATCCATCGGCTCCACGTTTCTGCATCGCCGAAAGAGTTACTTCGATGTCGGCGAGCACATTGACCTGCCCGAAGTCGAGCACTATCCCCAAGGCTCGACCAGCTGATTCTAGCTCCCGCCGATAAATCGCATAGGTCGGGTTGGCCCCATGTCCTAGGACCCCGACTCGGGATATTCGAGGGGCGATTTCTTTGAGTAGTTGCAGAGACTTGGCGACGTAGTCCAACGCTAGTGCAGAAAGTCCCGTTACATTGGCACCTGGTCTCGAAAGGCTTGCCACAAGGCCGAGTCCGACGGGATCGGCTGTATAGACCGAAATAATGGGTATCGAGGAAGTCGCTCGTTTGGCGGCAAGCGAAGCGGGTGCTGCCGCTGCGACGATCACTGAAGGCTTAAGCTGTACTAGTTCCGCCGCAAGCGCATCGAGCCGTTCGTACTTGCTCTCGGCAGAGCGACATTCGATCGTAAAATTCTGGCCCTCCCTGTATCCGAATGAATGAAGTCCCTCGAGCAATGCGGTCAAGCCTCCTGGACGACGCGAATTGAGTGCGCACGTAGGGGAATTTGGACCATCACTGGCCAGGTAAGCAATGCGTCGTACCGAAATCTGACTTTGTGCTTCGGGGACGCGCGGCACCGCGAACAGGCCGAGGCTCAGCACGACAAGGAATACAAGGCGGACCGCATTCATATAGGCCAAACTTCCGGTCGAGCTCATGCACTGCGACTGCGCAGTACGCAAGCCCGCCACGTCCGCCGCATGGATCGCTGCCAATCGTTGTTTAAGTTCAATGCCCATCGCCGGTGTCGGTCTCTTCCCGGGCCAGATCGTTGATGAATATTACCCTAACCAGGTTCTGGGGCGGGGGCACGGACGCGATGTCCGGTTACTACGTTGGTGAGATGGCGGTCACGACCCGTTGCAGCAACTTGAGGTTTTTCAGAGCGGTCATTCGCGGCCTTACTCGATCACACGGTCTGCGCGTACCAGAACCGACTGAGGAATCTCGATGCCGAGCGCCTTGGCGGTCTTTATATTCACGACCAATTCGAACTTGGTCGGCTGCTCGATCGGCAGGTCCCCCGGCTTGGCCCCTTTCAAGATCTTATCCACATAAGTGGCAGCGTGCCGGAACATGTCAGAACGATAGGGTCCGTAAGTGA
>Ga0315281_10003587_pt1 | contig 22711 bp, 53 predicted proteins | sample YL17G07_0_MG_FD_204540 | JGI IMG/M metagenome (GOLD analysis project Ga0315281, IMG submission 204540) | Sediment microbial communities from Yellowstone Lake, YNP, Wyoming, USA - YL17G07_0 | ecosystem: Environmental > Aquatic > Freshwater > Lake > Sediment | place: USA: Wyoming | collected... | reverse complement strand
TATTGGATATAAAAGAGTTGCCTCGGTTAAAAAGCGTGGTTCTGATGGAAGTAAGAAGTTTGTAAATAGTGCCAAGAGATATAAGTTCGATCTGAAAAAGATAAGAGTATGTGGGGTTTATAGAGACCAGTGCGTTTTAGATACAGTTAAAGGTCTAATAAAGAGACTACCAAAAAGCAAAATAGAAGTTGCTGTGAAGGCTACTATATCGGATTATATTGATGGTAATAGATATGGTTTAAGAATGTTTAAGAAAATGCAGAATAAGAAAAGCATACGGATAGTTTAAGGAGTTAATATGATTGATGTAGAAAAGTTGGTGAAGGAAGTTAGGCCATTTTTTCCTAAATTGAATGAGTTATCAATTTTTCAAGAAGAGGCCGTGGTTGATATGATTAAGGAATGCTTCAATAAAACCAACGCTGACGCTATAAGTTCTGTTGCCAAGATGAATGTAAGGAAACTTATCATTGGCAGAACTATTATGGCCTCTGCTACTATGCCAGCCGTGATGAGTCTTATATTCTATTTCACCAAAAACCCTGTGGCTACTATGCTTGGTGGGGTTGCTATTAATGTATTGGCTCTGTATCTTTTTGATCGTATTGCCGAATATATAACCAAGACATTCAAAACGGAGGAAGCAAAGTGATTTACAAAAGTATTGCTCTTTTGGCGGGTGATCCTAAATATGCCAAGTGGAAGAATGCGAGTAAGAAGACCAAGGTCGAGTTATTGATTACTGACGACAAGGAGCATTTTCTTTCAGCCGGCCAGAGGATTTATTTGTTGAGCGTAGTTGAGAAGCAATACAAAAACGCCAAGAAGAAGAAACTTACACCGGAGGAAACGGTGACGGAGTTGTTGGCCCAGTTTGCTATCTCACCCAAGAAGACTATCCTAAGTGCGATTGTTAAGTTGGTTGTGGCAGATGAAAAGGTTGCTTAAAACCATAGGAAGGTTTGCTGGTAGGTTCAGTTTAAATATCAAACACTCTGACTTCTTTGGGATTGGGTGGTATTTGGGCTTCGTTGAACATATTCATTCTCTTGGAAGCCCGCCGGAGACTATGATTTGTTTTGAGTGTTCGTTTGATTTTTTGTATTGGCAGTTGAGTTTTGAGATTATGCTGTGACCGATGAGATGTGTCATACAGCCTATGATCTTATACTCCGTGCTCCTGGTGCTTGGTTTGAGTTGCGTGAAGAAGATCGGGTAGCGTTAAGAACTTGGGCTATTGAAAACAGATACGAGGACTGTGTTGCTGATTTTGATAAGTGGGTAAAGAATATTGAAATATATGAGAAGATGAGATATCAAGGTTACACTAAAAAAGAAATAGAAGGAGCTATGATTAAATGATTGGTATTGATACTGATTTAGTTCCTAACTATCATAAGATGATTATACACAAATGCCTTCATTGTGGATTTGAGTTTATGGCTACTCCCGGCACACTTCACGCCCTTTATTGTGTGAGTAAAGGTGATCAGCATAATAGCGAAGAACCTTATTTTCTTATGATTTGGCCTAATGATTCAAAACAGCGTGTGACTTTTTTCAACTATGATGGAACTAAAAGCAGAAAGGGTTGGGTTGAGTTAGAATGATCAAAGTCGTAAATAAACGCTGGCATAAACCAACGCCTAATGATATTTATATTGGTCGTCCTTCTGTTTTGGGTAATTGTTTTACTCATCTATCTTCCAAGTTCCCTGATGTAATTAAAGTTGCTACAAGAGATGAGGCTGTCGCAAAGTATAAAGATTGGCTATTAGAACAACTCAAAACAAATGAAGCCGTCCAAAATGAAATTGCTGGGCTGGTAGAATTGTATCAAAGCGGACAAGACATTAACCTCTTATGTTGGTGTAAGCAACCTGGAAAAGATTTAGCCTGCCACGGAGATATAATTCGCGAAATAATTTTATCTTTATAAAACCTTACCTTGGTGTTTTACAAGTTTTATACACATATTTATGAAATCTCGTTCTGGCATATTGCTTTTAGCATTATTGTAAAACCAACAGCACCACGAAACATTTCCTTCTACATAACCTTTCTCTGAACTTAATCTATCAATGGATGCTGTATACCAATTTCTTCCTTTTCCTTTTATAGGGGGCACCATTTTCGCTCCTGAATAATAACACATTCCATTTTGTTTGTTCCATAAATCTATCATAAATTTAACAGTTATAGATTTATCTCCGTCCTTTATAAGATGCGGTTTTCTTGTTCTTCTTCCGCCAGTAAGAGTAGCAATCCATTTTTCGTCATCCTTGTATATTGTTTGGGGATTTACTCCGTGACTTCTTCGCCATTTTTCTCTTTTTAATAATATACAATCGTGGCAATAAAGACTTCTTCCATTTTCATATTGAGTATTGGTTCTACATTCTAAACATATTCTTTTATTTCTTGGCAACAGTTTTATCTTAAATCTATCCTTTTTGGATTTGACTTGTTGAACCGACAATTCCAAATGTTGCGATATAACTTTGGCTCCCCAATGTGGCCACCACCTTAATAAATATTCAACCTTTTCTTTATTCCACGGCGGTCTATAAAACTTTATCGTTTGTATCATTTGTTCTATGCTTTTGTCTTTCATTAAACATACCTCCTTAAAAGTAATGGCTTACACATACATACAAGATTATTAGTAGATTTGGAATTAAAATGTTTAAATATTTGCTATTGTCGGTATTTGGAAAAACCCATCTGACCTCGCACTCATAGAACAATCAGCGAAAGAGTTGGTGGCTATTACGAATAAGGCTGATTGGAACAGGGTGTATCTAACAAGGGTAGGAACGGGTCTTGGTGGGCTTTCGTGGCACAAACAAGTTAGTCCCTTAATCGAACCTATCTTGGATAATAGATTTACAGTTTTGACGCCATAGGAGTTTTAATGACAGCAATCGCAGCAATATCGGGCAGCGGCAAGGTATGGATAGGAAGTGATAGCGCTGGTGTAGGTGGAACTTTGCTTCAAGTAAGGAAGGACGACAAGGTATTTATTAAAGACAATCGATTTATTATTGGCTGCACCTCGTCTTTTAGAATGATCCAAATATTAAAGTGGTCTCTAAATATTAAAGAGCAAAAGACTAATATTTCTGATGAAGAGTTTATGATGACTATTTTCATCGATACAATAAGAAAGGCATTTAAGGATAAGGGTTTTTCTAAAATCACCGACAATGAAGAAACTGGTGGTGATTTTCTTGTTGGATATAAAGGAAATATATTCGAGGTATGTAGTGATTTTCAAGTCGCTATGTATGATGCTAACTACGCCGCCGTTGGTTGTGGTGGTCAGTTATGTTTGGGGTCTATGTTCTCTACCGCAGAACTTACTATGGATCCCGAGAAGAGGATTAGATTGGCTTTGACTGCGGCCGAAGCATTTAGTTCTGGTGTGCGTGGGCCTTTCAATGTTAGGTGTTTATAGGAGCAAGTATGAAACTTGATAGAGGAACGGTATGCCCTGATATTATGCTTAAAGCCTTGGAGATGTCGCAAGGAACACTTAAACCAGAACACTTTTGGTTTTGGTTGGCGGACCTTGATTTGGTATTTAAGCCTAATGATACTTCTCAATCTGTCTTGGTGGAGAGCAAACCGAAGTGAAATACCTGATCATTTTATCTGTAATCGCTTATGGCCCTATTGCTTTGGTAATGGTTAGTGGTTTTATTTGGGGCTTTATTCAGGGCGGTATAGAGATTGTTAAGTTAATTAAAGAGCGGTGGTAAAGGAGTATATATGAGTGGCTTCGGTAATAAGAATATGCTTAAAGATACAGCATTATTTTTCTTGGTCGGCTTTGTGGTAGTCGGCGGCGGTATAGGTTTGTTCATTTGGTTATTGCGTATCTCGTAATGTCCGACTTCGCAGGAGTTTAATATGTTTAAGGGTATGAAAGATTTAGATATACTTTTCTTTTAGTTATTTATTCTTTTGAGCGGAACAGTTTTTTTCTTATTTTTTACTGCTCTTATTAGCGCAGTTGGTATGGTAAAGTTTATATTAGGTTTTTTTATAATCGCTGGTGTTGTATTTGTCCCGCCTTGGTTATTTATTTGGCTTCGAGATAGGAGAAAAAAATGAAGATGATTGTGCTTCGAGGGCTTCCGGGCGCGGGTAAGAGCACGAGAGCCAAAGAAATCGTTAAGGAAACAATGTTCGAGAATAAAACTTCCGCTGTTTGTTCGGCTGATAACTTCTTTATTGACCGTAATAGTTGTGAGTATAAGTTCGATGGTCGTAAACTTACAGAGGCTCATAGTTGGTGTAAGGGTGGAGCGGATATGGCGATGAAGTTGGCCACTGATGTTGTAGTGATTGATAATGTCTCGTCGCAAAAATGGGAATATGAACCGTATATTGAGATCGCTAATCACTATGGCTATGAGGTTGTGGAGGAAACAGTGGGTGGCCGAAGTGAGCAGGAGATTAAAGAATATCATAATAGAAATAAGCACGGTGTCCCACTCGAAGCGATTAGAAAAATGGCTAACAGGTGGCAGGAATGAAGAAGCCATTAATATTCGTGTTGGGTATTGTCTTGGGTGCTTCGGTATGGGGCTATAAGGGTAGGGCTATTAAAAACTATTTTCAGCCTATTACCCAAACCCCGGAACAGAAAGTAGATAAGATGTTGGAGTGTTTGGGGCTGGAGTAATGAGCAAACCCAAATCGAAACCAAAACCAAGAGTATTTGTAGATCCCAGAATATCCGCCACAACACTTATGAACCGCTTGATTATTTTGGATAGTCAGAGGATATATGGTGCTGTTAGATATATAGAAGATACTGCATTGTTTCCATCACCTTATTGGGATCTCAAAAAATATATTAAGTGCCTAGGAACTGGCCAAGACAACTAACAAGGAGATTTTATGACAGACATTGACCCATACCTTACACCATTCGACAATACCTATCCAGAAACCAAACCTATTATACCTTCAACAATAACCAGAAGCATGACGCGGTATAATGGCCCTACCAAGAATAAGCGTAAGAACTGCCTCATTACAATCCGCCGTGGGGATTATATTTACTTTGGTATTGCTCGTTGTAATCTTAAAGCGGATAAGTATGAGCGCGACAAGGGCTACAATATTGCTATGGATCGTGCTCTTGATGCTATGGACAATGAGCCTCGTGGTGTAAGCAGTTATGTTGATACTCACGGTGTCTATGGCAAGTATCGAGACAAGGATGCGAAAAACTTGATCAGATATTTTGAGAAGATGCGGTGATAGACAAGCATAAAGTTTTATCTCTTTCCCTACTCTATTTTGCCGCGATGGTATTTAATATAGTTTTGGCACTATCCCATCCGTTAAACTTATGGACTTTGGTGAATATTAGTAGTGCTTGTCTCTGTGCTTACTTTTTTTATTTGTGGATTGATATGCGTTTCAAGAAGGAGAATAAATAATGACTGATTTGATTACTCGTGATGTTTCTAAATACGGTTGGCATCCTGACTTGCCTGATATTCGAGACTATTTGTATTCCAAGTATCTGGGTTTTTGTGGTAAGGCCAAGATCAAGAGGGCAGAAGTTGATCTCCGTGCTGTTTGTCCTCCTGTGTATGACCAACTATCTCTCGGGAGTTGCACAGCCAATGCGATCGGTGGTATGTTTCAGTTCGTAAATAAGAAGGACGCGGGTAAGGATTTCGTTCCCTCCCGCCTATTTATTTATTTCAACGAGCGGTCTATTGAAGGCCATATTACCAGCGATAGTGGCGCCTATATTCGTGATGGACTTACTACCGTGAATAAGAAAGGTGTATGTCCAGAACCTATGTGGCCTTATCACATTAAGGATTTCACCAAGACCCCAACTTCTGATTGCTATACGGAAGCCTTGAAGCATCAATCCATTAAGTATATGCGTGTGGCTCGGTCGTTGCCGGAGATGAAGTTGTGTTTGATGGACGGTTATCCCTTTGTGTTTGGCTTCACTGTTTATGAGAGTTTTGAGAGTATCGCCGTTAGTAGAACGGGTATTGTTCCTATGCCCTCCAAGAATGAAAGAGTGTTGGGAGGACACGCGGTTATGGCTTGTGGCTATAATACAAAGACCAAGCAATTTTTGGTTCGCAACTCTTGGGGAAAGGGTTGGGGCTTGGATGGCTACTGTTGGATGCCATTCGATTATTTTACTGATGCTGGTTTATCCAACGATTTTTGGACGATTCGTAGTGTAGAGGTCTTGTAGTTCTTTCGCCCAAGTAGCTCAATAGAAGAGCACCCATGCCAAATGGGGGTTAGTGGTTCAACCCCACTCTTGGGCTCCATTTTGTTTATGCTCCGTTAGATCAATCAGAGCCGATACTTCCATTAGGTATTCATATCTTGTGGAGAAAGATTAATGGTATAAAAAATCTATTCGGAGCACTTTCGATAGGAGTGATTATGTTTGGGCATTATATTGAAGGATAAATGAAAATACTTGTAGTAAGTGATCTTCATATTGATTTTCATAAAGATAGTGGGGCAAGTTTGTTTGATAGTCTTGCTCCTGCTGATGTATTGATTATAGCAGGTGATTTGGGCGAGCATCTGATAGTAGAGCACGGATTAAGATTGGCCTGTGCTAAATATAATAAGGTCATTTATGTTTTGGGTAATCATGAATACTTTGGGTCTGACTTTAAATATGTTTCTTGTCTTATGATTGGCTTGGAGAAAACACTATCTAACTTGCGATGGCTGGAAAATAAACGAATAGAAATAGATGGGCAGGGTTTTATTGGCGGGACTTTGTGGTTTGAGAGAACTACACACTCTGATTACTTCTCTGATAAGATGTCCGACTTCGCCCAAATCAAAAATCTAAATCTGGCCGCCTATAACAAACACGAGGAAACTAAACTATTCATTAAAAACAATGTAAAGATTGGGGACATAATTATTACCCATCATTTACCATCTTATAAATGCGTCGATGAGCAATATAAAATGGACGCTATGAATATTTACTTCGCCTCGCATATGGATAAGGTGGTTGAGGATAGTGGGGCTAAGATTTGGGCGAATGGTCATACGCATTCAAGTTACGATTTTAACATAGGACAAACAAGAATGCTTTGTAATCCTTTTGGGTATGCTCATCAACCTAATCCCGACTTCAAGGAAAACTTAATCATAGAGGTATAAATGAAGGTATTTGTAACAGAAAAGCAATGGATGTGGTTTTGGATTATGGGTTCTATTGCTAACCTTATTCTTATTTTTATCCCTCCTTACTGGCTTTCTATTTTGAACTTTATTGCTTTTGTGATTTCAGTCTATCGAGCAAAACAATCTTACTGTTTAATCAGAGGAGATAGAAATGGATCCTGTTGTGATTAAATGCCCCGATTCAAAGTGCGAAGGGAAAAACGATAATATCTTGTGTGTTCAGAAAACATATGAGTATTGGACTATGGAGAATGGCCCTAATAAGAACGGAAATGTTGATCTAAAACAAATGACCGAGAGTTATATTGACGCTGATTTTAAGAGATATTTGATGTGTGAATGCTGTGGTAAGTTGTTTAATATGAATGGAACGCCGAGGAGCAAATGACTACGATTAATACCAAGTTTTCTATTGGCGATAAGTTCTATTACCCTCAATGGAAACAAATAGAACCGGCGATATGTAAAACTTGTGAGGGCGTCAAAACTTATACGTTGTCTGATCGTATTATTAGAAGATGTCCATCATGTTATGGCTCTGGAACAACGCCTCAAACTACATCAAGCCCGACACAATATGAAGTTGCTGGTGTTAGAATAGAGATAAATATTATTGCTGAAAAAATGTTAGAACATTATCAATCTACCGTCGATCCATATAATACTGAATATGATTTTAGGCTGGATGAAATGTATCTAACCGAAGTAGAATGCCAAGTAGAATGCGACAGACGAAATAAAAAGGAGATTAAATGAGTAAGACATCTAAAAGTAAAAGCAAAGATAGTCGAGCAAAAGAAAAACGAGCACAAAAGGAATCGCGACGAGCCTTGTATCGTTCTTATCGTGATCAAGGTTCTAACTCCAAGTCCAAGCGATTTACCTTGAAGTCGCAGCGTTCAAAAAAGGTTGGTAAAGTCACTCATTCAGAGGGGCCCTGCGGTAATCAAGGCTGTATGCTATGCTTTCCTTTGATTTTTGACGGTTTTTTGGAGAAAGGAAAGCCGAAGCAAATGCCGCAATGGATCTACAATCGATGGTTGGTAAAACAAGCAGCATAAATATCTGTCTCATTTGGCCGGAGAACAGAATATAAATAACTTGGCCGCATTAGGAGAGATTAAAATGAATGATGTTGGATTTACTTTTGAGCAGTTGAAGGAGCGGTTGGGTAGCACGACCACTCACGAACAGCTTTTGGCGGCGGCACGATCTTTAAAGGTTGCGACGCCTCTGAATGAGCGTATTTATGAAAAGCAACATAAGGTTAGTGGTGATGAAACCCCTACGGCATTTATTGTGGTGCCTAATCCTACGGCAAATGATAGCCGTAGGGATCTTTGGGTTCGTAAAAGTGAGTTCCCAAAGTTGCTTGCTCATCTTAATAACTTTGCACGTGAGAATGGATTGGCGGAGTAATCTAACCACGCCCCGAGGTTTATATCGGGGCACTAATCGAAGGAGCAAGTGATGGATATTGTTCAAGGTATTTATGATGTAGTAAATAAGCATCTCGGCAAAGATGATGGGCGTGGCAAGATAAGAGTGCCTGCCGAGTTGGAGCCTTTGGTAAATGAATTACAAAAATATATTGTAGAGTGGTATAACATTGGAAAGACAGAGGGTGCTAAAAATGAAAAGGACAAGTTAGCGGAACTTATTAAAACTCATTTGGGTAGTTGATTTTTGGCTTTGGCGGCTTTCTTGAATAGGGATTTAATTTGTTTAAGTTCTTTGGGTGTGTAAAAATCTTGTGGGTCTTTGGTTCCCTTTGATGAATTACAAGGCATACATAAGGGCACGGCGTTTTTGACAGTAAGTGGATTGCCTTTTGATAATGGTAGATGATGATCTATTGCTATACTATTTTTTGAGTCACACCTAAAACATTCACGGCCAAAAATAGATAGGGTTATTTGCTCATCTGCTACGGTATAATTTTCCTTAACGGCAAGTTTATTCGCTCGGCGTTTTCTTGTGGCATTATTATTATTATTTGTTGTGTTTATTGGATTTCTTTTTCTATAATCGGCATAATATAAAGAATAACATAGTTTGCATTGAGCTTTTAATCCAATTTTATTTTCTGTATCTGTGCCAAAATCTGAATATGGTTTTTCTATTTTACAATCTGTGCATATTCTATGATTTTCTTTAATCTTTCCATTACATTCGCAAGAACATTTTTTATTCATTTTGATGGCAAGTAAATAATTTGACATGCTATTATACTCTATTTTATCCCCACAAGATGGGCAATTTCTTGTAGGTTTTTCTTTTTTATTTCTTTCTTTTTCTGATTTTAATTTATATTGTTTATTTTGATATAAAATCATACACTCTCTACACCATGGTATAAGTTTATCAATGCTCCTATTAGACTTATTAAATTCTGAATATGGCTTTTCTATATTACATTTATGGCATATTTTATGTAATAATTTTGTATTACCCAAACAATATCGTGAGCATTTACTACTATTTTTAATAGAACGATTAAGATGATATTTATCTATATATTCCATTAATTTACCACAGGATGGGCAGTTTTTACTATACATTAATACCTCACTTTATATTAATACACTATTTTAAGGAATAAGTATGAAGTATTTTATTTTATTTTTGATATTTTGTGCGTGTGATAATGATACGCAACTATCAAGGTTTTGCCCTACTACTTGCTATACAGGTCGCAAAGGTTCAGATGGACTTGGAGTCTGCCATTCTGGTGTGCCTATTTGCGATGCTGATTTTAATATCATCGAATGCGTTGGGGAAGTGGTTCCAAGTCAAGAATTATGTAATGGATTGGATGATAGTTGTGTTGGTATTCATCCAGATATGTTTCTTGAATGGCCAGTGAGAGCGGATTCACTCGATAAAGACCTTAACCCTTGCGAGAGTATGCGGGGTGAATGTAAGAACTCGAAAGCCGCTTGTCAAAACGGCGCTTGGAAATGCCTCTATCCCGAGACAGTTGAACTCGATACTGACGGAAAATTGGTTGATAAAGAAACTTGGTGTGATCAAAAAGATGGAAATTGCGATGGTCTTATTGATAATATTGATTACATTGGCCAATATTGCTATGACGGTGAAATCGGAACAGAGATCAATCCTCCGTGTCATCCTGGCGAATTCCATTGTATAAACGGAGAAGTTGTTTGTAAGAATGAAAAAGTTCCTACCGTTGAAATCTGCGGTAATCAAATTGACGACGATTGTAATCTTCTTATTGATGATATTGTAGGACAAACTCAATACGACATTTTCTTCATTATTGATATTTCCGGTTCTATGTATGATAAGATCTATGCCATTTCCGAAGCCCTATTACAGTATGTTATTCAGTTTCAAGACAATCTAAACTTCAAGTTTGGGTTAGTAGTCATTGGTATTCCCGATGAACCTTTTATGAGACTTGAACTACCTTTGGGTGATATCACTATTCTTCAAGAAACCATTAGTATTCTTGATACTTTTATTGGCGGATCTTTGGAACCTTCATATGATAGTATGTTGTGGATCTGTGATAAGGGCAATAACAACTTTAATATCAACTGGCGTCCCGGTGCTAATGCCTTGTTCTTTCAATTTACAGATGAAGGTGCCCAGACTTATACCAACCCAAGAACCTACCCGCAAGACATTATAGATGCGTGTTTAGGTAATGGAGTGCTACCTTTTGTTTGGTCTTTTGATCCTTTTGATTTCGGGCCTGTGGTTGATGCGTCTAACGGTCAGCACTTTACTTTGATTGCTGACTGGCAAGTGATATTAAATGATATGGACAGTATTATTTTCAAGTTGTGCGGCTCTCAATAAGGAGTTTGTATGAAAAAGTGGCCGGGTATTGGTATTGTCGTTTCTATTGTAGGCGTAATCTTTAACTCTGGTGGCTTGATATTATTGGGACTGGCTATTAGTGCTATTGGTTTGTTATTGAAGTAGGAGCTAATATGTCTATTGAAAGTCTATGTTGCTGGAACTTTATTGCCGACGAAGCCCAAAAAATACACGATGATTTAGGGCAGTTCATCGGTGGCATTTCTGTTATTTTGGCGCTAAAAGATAATAACGAATATATGTGGAATGCTGGACAACCTACTGGAATGTATGATGAACTACCGAACTTGGATGATGGTATAAATCTGTATAAACAATATCCGAATGTTATGGGCCGTGAGATGTGGGAGGCTGTTAGAGTTGGTATTATTGAAGGCACTCTTGGTCTTCCTTCTTTTGGTAAGTTGCCTGACGATTTTGTTGTGGAAGATAAGGACAGCGGTGATTGTATTTGCGATATTACCGATTTGTTTATGAGTGGTTGTCCGTCTGCTCGAGGACAAAGATGTAGAAGTAAGGGACGATAATGAAAGATCCTGTATTTAATATTGATGATGAGGTTGAATTCGAGGTTGGTATAGAAGGGTATCCTCGTTGGGATCGTAATGCAGAAAATTGGTATAGTGAATATGTGATAGAGCGATTTAAAGTTAGTGCAGTATATGATGATCGTTTTTATACAATCATCAATAGAAAAGACAAACTTACTCTTTTTTGGTTTTGGCCTCTTAAAGGACATATAGATTACGGACCAGATCAATGGGAGCGTCCAGGTTTTATTAGGAAGGTTGTGAGTAGTAAGTTAGAAGTTAATACCAACTGCGTCTGTTCTATTATGGACCTAATGATTTCTGGTTGTCCTGCTACTCACGGCCGAAAGTGTAAGAGTAAATGAGTAATATTAGGTTAGATAAAGTTTTGGTTTGGGATCTGGAAGCCCTATGTTTCGCCACCAAAGAAGAACAGGGTGATCAAACAAACGATATTATAGAAATAGGTGCTTGTATTTTAGATGTTCATACCGGCGAAATATTAAACAAGAACCGATATGTAGTGCGACCCCAACTATTAAAAGTCAGTGAGTATTGTACGAAACTAACCGGACATACAATTGATACTCTAAAACAAGGTATTCCTTTTGTTGATGCAGCAAATAAGTTCGTAAAAGAAATGGGGCCGAAGAGTAAAATATGTGCGGCGTATGGGGATGATGAAGTGGCGTTTGAGAAGGAATGTGTTAAGTTTGGCATTACAAGTTCTTTAAGTGGTTCGTATCTTAATATTTGCCATCTATTTGCGTTGAAACATAAGAAGACTGGTAGGGTAGGATTAGAGGCCACACTTAAAATGATTGGTAAAGAGTTTGTTGGCATTCCTCATAGGGCCGACGATGATGCTTGGAATGCGGCTGTGGTATTGAAAAGTTTGCTATAATTGATTTTTTCTTTTAGGTATATCTTCTATTTTTATTTTTCCATTGTCTAATTCCCAATGACAATTTCTACATAATGCCAATATATTGTTTGGGTCATTTATGGCTCCTATTGTTGTGCTTTCACTAAAAGAAGATATTGGCTTTATATGAGCAAGTTCTATATGTAAATTATATCCACATTTTTGACACGGTAAATTTGTCAACGTTTTATTCCAACTCCGATTTAATGATCTTATATGTGCGTTTTTCCAAGATGGATGTTTATTTTTTACACCATCCATAGAATGATATTCGGAAATCGTTCTTATTTTTAATATTTCTATTTGTTCATCACGATCTTTTACGCATTCCGAACAAAAAATATAACTCCTGTGTTCTCTACTACGATAAAATATACTTTCGCAGGATGCGCATTTTCTTTCCTTTGATGGATTTTTTGGTTTTAATCTATTAAAAGATATAGCGCACTTTCTGGAACAAAAATGATTAGAAGATTTGCGTATTTGACCGTTTGATTTGTTAAACATTATTTTACATTCTTTACACTCAATTATCATTTTACCCTCCTTTTTATTTATACCGTTGTATGCCGCTGGTTTTCTAAACCAGAGAAAGCTAATTGGATTCATATAGGTTCGAGCCCTATCAACGGTACTTTATTATTATATGATTGTTTATATTTTTGTCAAGTAAAAAATCAAAATAAAAAAAGGAGAAGCATAATGAAAAAGATACACCCACCTCTTGGAGAATCTCAAACGCGAGTTAAGTTCGCTCTATTTCCACGAAGGCTCTTTAAATCTTATAATACAACTATTTCCGAAGGATGGGTTTGGTTGGAAAGATTTACACAAACCAAACAATATAGGAAATATACCTATTTTGATGGATTGTCTGGAACTGATGACATTGGCTGGGTAGTGATTAGCCAAATGGAATATGGCAAATGAAAAACCTAATATTACTTGCTCTACTTATTTCTTGCGATGAGCCAAGGGTTATTAATAGGTTGGTAATAAAAGAGGCTAACTGCTCTCCCCACTCCGCATTGTGTAAGGTGGTTTTTGAGGATGGTAGTGTTGGTTTTGTTCGCGATATAAAGGTTTTCGGAATCATTCAAAAGAATGATGTAGCGTGCTTATATAGTGGTGGTTGTGTTGATACTACTACTTGGTTCATATGCCAATGAAAAAAATCATACTTCTACTTTTTATTTTAGCCGCGTGTGAAGGTAAAGAACAAATCATTAAAAGAGGCGTAGTTGCTGATGCGGCTTGTGATCGTTCGTATTGTAGAGTTAAGTTAGATAATGGAGATAAAATATCAACTCATATTGGCCCTATTATGAAAGGCGATGTTTTATGCGAAGTTAGTTGTGTTGGTTGTTGTGAGTGGGGCTGGCGTTTTTGTAGTGAGGTATTTGAATAATGAAACAAAATACTATTGATTTTTTACATAATATTGTAGAAAATACCAGCGTTTGGATAATAGGACTTTGTATAGCATTTTTTGTTGGCACCGTTGTTTATTCATTTTTCGATCCAGCTGCTCGGATTATTGTTTTATTTATTTTGGGAATGCTTTCCGTTCTTTTTATTCCGCCGTTTATTTATACGCTATGGAAGGATAGAAATAAAAATGATTAAATACGCTATTATATTTGCTATCCTAACCGGCTGTGTTGGTCGAGTAATCAGAACAGGACGGCACCTTCGTATGTATCAAGTTTGCGATTATACTATTAAAGACATCGAACATATAAAGGCTATTGCTATTCATAAAGGTTTGGGCCTTGGTTGTAATATGATTAGTATGTCGTTTGATGGTGATTATTGTTTAAATGTAATGTGTGAAAACAACCCTTCATTGGGATATGAACCTAACTATCTTATTGTTAATGGCGGGGTGTAAGAGTAAATGATCCCTTCCTCTTATGTATAGTTTGTCCCGTTTGATGCAACAGCGATCTATATAGGACGAAAAATGAAAATGTCAAGTAAAAAGATGAAAAAAATAAGTAAAGAATTGAAGATCCAAAGGTTGATTAATAAAATAGATGCGACTGCTTGGACTTACTATACTGATAAAGATGCTACCCAATACACTCATCGGATTTATATTATCGCATTAAAGAAGATATTAAATGAGGTTATTAAATGATTAAAGTTATTTCTTTTAATGTCGGGTATGTAGAAACCTTTAAGCCAGCATCATTACTATTTACCGCTCGTATTGGCTTTAAGACGCGTATAGAGGCCGTAAAAAACTTGGCCGATGGTTTGCTCGACTTCTATACTAACAGCCGACAGGAAGATGCTGCGTGGTGTTGTGGCCATGGTGTTTCAGCAGATACTCGCAGTTGTCCGACGTGTAGCGAAGATATGATCGCCAAAAGAAAAATATCAATAGGGGGGTTTAAAGATTGGCTCTATGACTTGCCTGGATTGAACTTTGATCAGCAGGGTTATATGGAGCAGGGTATGGATTGGGATTTTCGTAATAGTTTAATGGACTTGATTAAAGCCCATATTAAACCAGCAGAAGTATTGGGTATTGATAACGCTGATAAAATGATCCCTTTATTCGCGTCAGGCAAAGATCGAGGCAAAGAAGTTTCAGAACAACTAAAAATAGATCGTTATATTTATAGGCAAAGAGAAATAGATTTAGGTGGTAAGTTTAATAGACAAAATTATTACGCAAAGATTAATAAAACCGGCATCATAGAATAGGAGGTCTAATGGAGTTTGAGTTGGGAGAATATACAGTAGTTGGACGTCATAAGGATTGTGGTGGTCGGGTGGTTGAGTATAGCCAGATGAAAATCAACGGAAAGATCCACCCCAAGAACGCAGAGGATCGTAAGTGGCGGAGTTGCTTGAAGAAAAAGTGGGAAGAAAGAGACGAGTTAGGTAGAAAGATACAATTTTGGACCTATTGTGGTATGAAAGAGAAGTCAGGCGATTTGATTATTTTAGAGGTTTGATATGACTAAAAAGAAAACGAAGAAAGGACTCGGAATTACCACAAACAAATCACTCAAGAAGAAGTCCGTCAAACAAGAACCGATTAAAGTTGGCGATAGAGTATTGGTAAATGTGGATGGTGTTAATATTGGTAATGAGCGTATAGGAACGGTATTACATAAACATGAAAATGTATTCGATGTAAAGTTAGATGATGGAATGTGGGAGGCTGGTAGAGAACGATACGAGTTGGAGTTGGTTAAAGAGGAACCAAAAGTTTATTTACTGATGGATTACAACGAAAGTAATGGTGATGACGAGTTTGTGATAGGTGTATTTGCGAGTAGCAGTTTAGCAGAGGAAGCACGCAAAATATTTATAGATGTAGAAGAATATAATAAACCAACAATACAAGATGATGTTTATGTGAGGGCTTTTTCTTTACTACACGAAATGCCTGATTACCTGAAACCCTCGCCCAAATCTACTTGCGATGGTAAAGTAGTAGAAATTGACGGTAAGAAATACGAACTAAAAGAAGTTTGATATGGTGCTATTTTGACAATCAGCATTATAGAATAAGCATATATAACGACTTTAATAATACACGGGCCTATTTGGAATATAACACTTACGGTAATGGGCATCTAGAAATATTCAATTGCTCGGTGTCGTCAGGTGTTCATCGTGGCTATCAGTTAAATACGGATCATATAGAAGTATATTTTAATCATAAAGAGGTTGGTGTATTTAAGGACAAACAATCGGCGAAGGGATTGGTAGCGAAGTTGATAAGTGAATGCCCGAGAGAGTGTAAGAAAGACTTTGATGCTCATACCGAAGAAATATTAGAGGTGTTGAAATGAAAAGACCCAGCAATAGTTCAGTTCAATCTACACGACTGGTTATGCCTACTGACGCTAATACTCTTGGAAGTGCGTTTGGTGGTTATATTATGAGTGAGATGGATATACTTGCGGGTATATGTGCTGGGCGTCATTGCGAACTTCCTGTTGTGACCGTTGCTATTGATGAGTTGGTATTCAAGCGGCCGATAAGAGTTGGCGATGTGGTTGAGATTAAAGCAACCGTGAATTATACAGGCAGCACGAGTATGGAGGTTGGAGTTAAAGTCGAGCGAACTGATGGACTTACCTATACTACCGAGCATTGTTTGAGCGGATACTTTACTTTCTGTGCGATTGATAGGAACGGAAAACCTGTGCCTGTCCCCGAAATATATCCCCAAACCGAAGACGAAGTGCGTAGATTTGAGGAGGCTAAAATTCGTAGGGCTAATAGATTAAAGGACAAATAATGAAATATAAATATCAGCACTTGGGCAACTTCGATCCTAATACTTGGATAACATATTCTTCTATTTATGTGATGGGATGTTTTTTGACTAATAAAATCAAATATATTCCAAAAGAACATTTAGTTAGTTCCTTTGATATTGTTAGTGCCAAAACTGCTGATTGGTTAGAAAAAAGATTTCCTTATGGTATTCCAACTTTTAATGTTGTAGCAGTATAATGAAAATATTTATTATTCCTTGGTTCCATTTACTCGTAGGTTTTGAGTTTAGTAGATGGACTTACTGGACTATCAACAAAAGCACTGGTCATAAAGAACGGCGTATTGTATCATTAGAGATACATAGTGATAATGATTTGCCGGCCTTGGTATTTATGTGTGGCCCTATTATATTTTTGATTGGTAAGTGGTAGGAGAAACAAATGACCGGCGAAGAGATTACTAAACTGCGGGGTGAAACACGCAAGCAACGACACGATAAAAAAGCACTCACCGCTGTTTCTATGCCTATTTCTATTGCTTGTATAAACTTCTCCATAGAACAAAATGCGGCCTTCGTTATGAGGAGTGCTTCGGTGTTTGGGGCGTTTGAGGTTTGCTGTATTGGAAGCACCCCGAAGCGAAGTATTATGCGAGACTTATCAGGTGGCACTTACGATATTATTAATTTCAAGCAGTTCTCAAATCCTACTGACTTTATCCAATATTGTCGCGACGAAAATATTAAGATGGTTAGTTTCGAGTTGCCCAGCATTCACTTCCCCTCCGTTCCATTATCCGATTACCGCTTTGACTTTACTCGCCGTTCAGTAATCATAGTGGGTCACGAAACTTTTGGCGTTCCTAATGAAATATTGGCTCATTCAGATCGGGTTTATATTGAACACCAAGGGATTGGATTTTGTCTCAATACTTCCCAAGCAGCCAATATCGCATTGTATATCTCATCTCAACAATATAAGGATTACAAATGATTATTCTCATACTTTCAATGACTGCCGCCCTGATATTGACCGCTCTTATTTTTGATAATGGGGTGTTGGCTACTGTGTTATTGGCATTAGGTTTTGTTGCTACTGGTTTATTTAGTGGCTTTATTAATATGATAAATGCTGTCGTCCATAATCCCACCAAGTCCCTATTGTATTGCTCGGCTTATGTTGTAGTCGGTGTGGTTTGGATGGTTTTTAGATGGACGCTGTTTGTTCATAAAGCAGCGGACAAAGAAAGGTTGCTTAAAGAATGGGCCGATAATAATGGGGGTTGTGATAGATACGGCACCAAGTTTAGGGCAAATAAGATATTGGTTTCAGATCATAAAGCCTCGTTATTTAAGTGGTGGTTCTATTGGCCGTTTAGTCTTTTGGATTATTTTTGTAGAGACTTTGTTCGTAAAGTATTTGATGCTATCTATCGCAAACTAAAAGACGCTCTACAAGGTATTTCTGATAGGGCCTTTAAGGATTTATAGTATGGTGTGTGGAAGTTGTGTGATTATATTATTTAATGCCCTTTAATGAGCATTTTAGGAGAGTTTATGGATAAGTATTTAGTTGTAAGTTTATTGTTTATTACTGCTTGTGGTAATGATAATATCGGTATTGATATGAATAATAGTTTGGAGCAGGCTGTTGTGGCTGGTTCTGGTTATAGCACTTTTGATGCTACGGTTGGTGGTTGTTTAGATAGCCCTAACGGCGTAGATTGTAATAACTATGCTCATAAAAGCGATGTCTATACAAGCGGAGGCCCAGTTCATGCTGGCCTTTCGGATGGCAGTTATTACTTTTCTGTTCTAACTCCCGGCTCGCAATCTACTGCTTTTGTTGATGGGGCTGATGGCAATTTAAGTGATACTACTGTTGGTGCTACTGTCGGCGATTTGGGTTTAGGTGATAGTTGGACTAATAGAGTATTCACTGTGGTCAATCATGTGGCTTCTTATACCGGCACTCACGCAACGGGCACCAGTCTTAATGGCAATTCGTTAGTTCAACTTGTGCCATTTGATAATACTGATAACCCCGGCCAGGTTTATATTTTGGCTCTATGTGAAGTTGGTGCTATTCGTCCTTCGCAATGTAAGTTTGATGCTTTCCGTGCTCCTCCTGATGTGGCTTGTGATCCAGAAGTCGATCCAAACTGCGATCCGGGTGGTGGCATTGAGTCAGTTTTCGGCACGGTTGCTGGTGAGAAATACTACGATGCTAATGCTAATGGTCAGTTAGATGTTGGTGAAGTTGGTATCGTTGGTTGGCCTATTTGGTTTCACGATCAAGTTTCGGATACTTTAACTACCGATGAGCAGGGTGAGTTTGTTGTGTCTATGATGGCTGATACTTATACTTTTGGTGAGACTGTTGCTGGCGCTCCTTGGTTTCAGACTGGTAATGTAGTTAGTCAGTTGGAAGTAGTTGGTGATGCTACTGCCTCACTTAATCCCGATAAAACTTACTCGGTAGGTTTGGTGGATGATAGTAATGTGTTAGGCGTATATTTTGGCAATCTTTGTATAGGTGCTGGTGGTGGTCTGACTTTGGGCTTCTGGTCTAATAAAAATGGCCAGGCTCTTATAGGTGCTGATGATTTGGCAATGTTGGTTTCATTGAACCTTCGTAATGCTAATGGTTCTACTTATGATCCTCCCAGCAAGACTTCATTTAGAACTTGGGTATTGAATGCTACTGCGACTAATATGGCTTATATGTTGTCGGCTCAAATGGCTACTATGTCATTGAATGTGTATAACGGCTTTGTTAGTTCAAGTAGTTTAGTATGTGCTCCCGGAACTTTGAGTGCTAATGTTAATGGGTTTGCTACTGTTGGTGCTTTACTGACGGAAGCAGATACTACTTTGGGTTCTAATGGTTATACGGTTGCTTCTGGTGCGGTTCGTTCGTATCAGGAAGTGGTTAAAAATACTTTGGATAACGCCAACAATAACAGGACTTTCGTTCAAGTAAGTCCCGCTACTTGTCCGGCACCAGTATTTAAGCAATAAGTTAGGAGATAAGTTTGGCGTAGATGTTAGCATTATTAATACTACGTCAAACTTAATATTAAATGAATAAAACGATAGATCCTTGCTACTGCGAACAAGCTAAAACATATGAGAATATGTTAGAGGCAGTATTTAATAATAGAAGAACAGATGCGTTATTGAAAAGCGAAATCAGAAAAGTCATAGATAAATATAAACTCGCTCAATATGAACACGCAGAAGAGGTAGTTTGGAGATGGGAAAAATAACCGACGATATTAAATATATCTACACTGAAATGTTAAGACAAAGTAGTTCAATATTAAGTGTGTATAAATCAAGAGTGTTTGATTATTGGGTAGTTGAAATAAAGAATAACCCAATAGATCCTGCAAAAAAAAATCCTTGGGCAATGTATAGGATTGGTAGGCAAGTAGTATTAAAGCCGACTTACGATTTTAATAGAGTCAAGAGATACAAAGAGCGAAAACTTAAAAGGAGAAACAAATGACTGATAGTATTACTGATCTCGTGGCACAAACGGAAGGCGATAAGATGGCGATTTGGTCGGATGAGAAGAAGAAAGACTTCGTTGCTGTTTTTAAGGATCGAGTAGAAGCGGCCCGGCATGTTTTGGATACTTGTGCTGATGTTATGTTGAACGACGCTTTCCGAAAGAAGTTTATCGGCGCCAAGCATAAGAACAAGTTGAAAAAGCATACAAATATCAGTTTCAACAATCATGGTAAGGTTGGGGGTCGTCCTGCCCAAGATCTAAATGAACTGGCCGATGAACGAGCAAAGGATCTATTGAAGTCTTTGCCGCCGCTCGCAAAGGCTGTTGAGATTATTTCCCCTGAGCTGTCCAAGAAGATTGAAGAACGAGATGGTATCTTGGATAAGGGCAAGACGCTGGCAAAACAACTTGCTGATTTGTCCGAGCCCATCCATATGTCTGAACTTGACCAAAAGATGAGCATAGGTTCATTTCGTCAGATGATTAAGGATACGGAAAAGAAGCGAAACGAATTGGCCTTTAAGATGAATGAGTTGGGCAAGGAAGGCTGCGAGTTGGAGGATGAGATTGATAAGGCTTTGTATTCTGGCATTCCTGGTCTGTCGGATGCGGTTTGTGCGGCCATTCAGTCTTGCCACGATAAGTCTGATGCGTTTGATCAGATGTCTCGGCGCGTAGAAGAGAGGGTATTATTTGGAGACAGCAAGGCCGCTACTGATATTTTTCAGAAGTTTGAGCAGGATGAGGCGAAGTTGTCTGATGATGTTAAGGCCGAACTTACTGCGGCCCTGGATAAATTGGGCGTAGGTAAGCAATTGAAGGGCAAGGGTAAGGGTAAGAAGAAGTGAAACAAAGGATGATAATTAATAGCGATGATGTGGTTTATTACCATCAAGATACCAAAGACATAGTGAGCGATTGGAAAGATGAGAATGATCAACTATATTATTGGTTTGCTGATTTGAGAGACGCAATATATTGTAAGCGGACTGATTATTATCGCAAGTTAATGGTAAGGCCTCTTAAAAGCACTGAAAAGATAACTGTATATCCTAACGGCTCCCAATCTACTGAAAGGATCATCAACTTTTCATTGAGTGTTGCTGGTGGCTGGAGATTGACTGATACTTATAGTGGTAAAAACAGTGATGGGACAGATTGGAAACAAAGATGCCCAAATATAGATGATCGAGCGGGGCATATGTTAGACGAGATTAAGGTAGTGCTATGAAATCAAAAGCCTATCCAATGGTGAGTGATACTGGCGAAGTTAAAGTATGCTTTTCCTACCCATCTTTTGATTATTTAGATGATCATAAAAACCCTCTAAACCTTAATAACCGAGAATGGTTTCAGGTGTTAATGCGCAACTTACAATACTATCAACCTGAAATGGAATGGTGTGGTGGTATAAGGTTGTCCAATACGAGGGGAAATCTTTATTATTCGTTAGGCTATGGTGGTTGGAAGTTGGCTAATCAAACTCAACCTTGGCTCTTGAACGCTATTAATCCAAGCCCAAGATCAGGACAAATACATAAAAGGGTTAAACGCAAAGTTAATATTATCAAGGTGGTGCTATGAACGATTTTTTTAATACAGTTAAATCAAAAGGTTGCTTGGTTCATTGTAGATATGGCAGTATTATAGGAAATAGTTTGACAATAAAGTGGAACGAAACATTTATGAAGATGAGCGGACAAGGTGAATATTATCAATGGTTGTATAGAAAGTTATTGGTAAAGTCTGTTAATCTGGCGAATGTTGTTTCTATAAATGAACTTGATTGCGATTTTGATTTAAGCAAGGGTCGTATGGCTGGTGATGGTATTATTAGTTTGCGGAGCGATAAAAATTATTTAGAGATAGACACGAATAAAGAAGAGGCATATTGTGGTATATGCTCTGGATTGGTGGCAGAGTAAATGAAAACAGTAATAAAAGATGGTGAAGTATCTGTTCATTTTGCGAGAGTTGCTTATACTGATAGGCTACACTTAAAAGATATAGACAGATATTTACTCAACTCTTATCCCAAAACTAAATGGCCTAACGGAAAGTATGATCGAATGAGCAGAGTATATGGGGAATGGAATCCGTATAAAAATAGATGTGTGTGGGATCCTAAGGATATGGAGTATGAATGGAAAAGACATTATCATATAACTGCGACAGGCAATTTTCATTTGATTGGCAGATGTAATGGAACGGAAGATGCTAATTCACACCTATACTTACACGAACCCTTGAAGGTAAAAATATGAAAGTTATAGTTGAGGCAGGAGAGATATCAACTTACGCCGACAGACTTGATATCAGCGGTCATAAAAATATTTGGCTGATAAACAGAAATATAGATCTTTATCACGAATATTGCCGATATACAACAGCGGAAATGAAAGAGTTTGAGGCCAAAAGCAATAATAAGAATGCCAGTT
>Ga0315281_10003585_pt1:0-20000 | contig 22714 bp, 20 predicted proteins | sample YL17G07_0_MG_FD_204540 | JGI IMG/M metagenome (GOLD analysis project Ga0315281, IMG submission 204540) | Sediment microbial communities from Yellowstone Lake, YNP, Wyoming, USA - YL17G07_0 | ecosystem: Environmental > Aquatic > Freshwater > Lake > Sediment | place: USA: Wyoming... | reverse complement strand
GACTTCGACATCTTATGTACACCACCCAGACCTTCCAAAATTGGCATGGTCAAGACAATTTGTGCTTCTTGCCCATACTGTTTTTGCAACTCACGTCCAACCAGTAAGTTAAATTTCTGATCCGTCCCGCCCAATTCGACATCGGCACGCATGGCCACCGAGTCATAGCCCTGGATTAAGGGATAAAGAAATTCATGGATCGCAATGGGCTGGCCTTGCGTGTAGCGATTGTGAAAATCATCCCGTTCCAACATACGTGCAACCGTATGTTTGGCGGCTAACTGAATCACATCTGCGGCGCCCATGCCGTTCATCCAGCTGGAATTAAACATCACCAAGGTTTTAGTGGGATCGAGGATTTTGAATATTTGCTGTTCATAAGTCTTGGCATTTTCGATCACCTCATCGCGGGACAGCGGTGGGCGAGTGGCGCTTTTACCCGTCGGGTCGCCAATCATGCCGGTAAAATCACCAATCAGGAACAACACTTCATGCCCTAAGTCTTGAAATTGCCGTAATTTATTAATCAGTACGGTATGACCTAGATGTAAATCCGGTGCAGTGGGATCAAAACCGGCTTTGATACGCAGTGATTTGCCGCGCTTGAGTTTTTCTACCAATTCGGACTCAACCAATACTTCATCGCAACCGCGTTTAATGATGTCCAATTGTTCCTGCAGCGTTATCATCCCAACTCTCCCATGCTCTATTAACGAAAGGTATGTAGATTAGCACAGCCTTATATATCCTACCGAAGCCTTCTCAAGCCGATGTGTGCAATTTGACCAATTTGTATTTTCAGGTTATCTTACATCAATGAGAAAAAATGTTGATAATTCCGTGGATTACAAACCCTTCTTCACAAGAGATTATAAGTCGGTGCCATTGAACAACCGGCTACAACCGCGTCTAACACGGGTACATCTTGTTTTGATTTTTGCCTCGGTCATGGTGGTTGGCACGCTGCTGACGTTTTTCTCGTTGGATGCCAGTGCGAACCGCACGGCCACATTGACTGCCTTGCCTGCGCCAACCACACAGATCCCCATCTCAGTAGAGACCATGCCAGGTCTCACAGAACAAACGAAACCGGCGCAACCACTGCAAGAACAACGTGAATGGGTCTCGACCACGGTCAAAGCAGGTGACTCCCTGGCGCGTATCTTTGATCGAATGGAGTTATCCGCAGAAGAGTTGCACAAGATCATGCAATTGGGTGAGCCGACCAATCACTTACGCCATTTACTCCCAGGTCAAAATATTAAATTCTTGCTCAATGAGCAGAATGTCATACATACACTGGTATTAGAACTTAACCGCTTCGATACCTTTGCGATTCAACGTGACGGCGATAGTTATATCGCCTCAACCCATCACCGTGATGTCGAAAAACGTATCGGCCACGCCGTTGCCAAAATTGATAGTTCGCTGTTTGAAGCCGGGCAACGCGCCGGTATGGGTGACCCATTAATCATGGAAATGGCCAATATCTTTGGTTGGGACATCGATTTTGCATTGGATATTCGAACTGGTGATCAATTCGCATTGATTTATGAACAGCATTATCTGGATGGGGAAAAAATCGAGGAAGGACCCATTCTCGCCGCTGAGTTCACCACCCAAGGACAAACCTACCGCGCCATCCGTTTTACCGACACGGATGGCAATAGTGAATACTTCACGCCCGAGGGCATGTCGATGCGTAAAGCGTTTTTGCGCACCCCGGTGGATTTTCGCCGCATCAGCTCACGCTTTGGAAATCGTCACCACCCCATTCTGAATTCGATGAAAATGCACAAAGGTGTGGATTATTCCGCAGCGGTGGGCACACCAATTCGCGCTGCGGGCGAGGGCAAGGTTATCTACAAAGGCACCAAAGGCGGTTATGGTCGCACCGTCATGATCCAACATGGCGGCAGCTACAGCACCCTGTATGCCCACATGTCCGGCTATAAAAAGGGTGCCGATATCGGTAAACGTGTGCGACAAGGACAAGTTATTGGTTATGTCGGTAAGTCAGGGCTCGCCACGGGTCCGCACCTGCACTATGAATTTCGTGTTAATGGTGCCTATCGCAATCCACTGACCATTAAATTACCCAATGCCGAACCTTTACCGGCAAAATATCAACCCGCGTTTGCAAGCCTCACGCAATCCATGCTGGCGCAATTAACAACAGTAAAACAAGCCACCCGTATCGCCCTCAATCAACCCTAGTCAACGAGCCCGCAGACTAAATATCTATGTCCGACATTTACCTTGGATTGATGTCTGGCACCAGCATGGATGCCATCGATGCGGTGGCGGTACAATTTACCGAACAACATCTCCAGCTGCTGGCTAGCCATAGTCTGGTGTTACCCTTTGAACTTCGCGATAGAATGTCTGCGTTATGCCGTGGCGAACGACATAGCATGATGGAATTTGCGCACTTGGATGTACTCATGGGAAGGTTGCTGGCGAATACCGCCTGCCAGTTAATGGAAAAACAAGCACTCACAGCTTCACGCATCAACGCCATCGGCAGTCATGGTCAAACGATCTGGCATATCAACCAAGGTGCGGAGCGTACCTCAATACAAATTGGTGACCCCAACATCATCGCCGAACAAACCGGTATCACCACGATTGCCGACTTTCGTCGTCGCGACATCGCGGCCGGTGGCCAAGGTGCGCCACTGGTGCCCGCGTTTCATGCCGCGTATTTTCGTGTGGCAGATGAGAATCGTGTAGTCCTGAATATCGGTGGCATTGCCAATATCACGATACTGCCTGGAAACAAACATGACCCCGTGCGTGGCTTCGACACTGGCCCCGGCAACACTTTGCTGGACATGTGTGCATGTGAAAATCAGCGCGGGCGATTTGATCAAGACGGCACGTTTGCGCGGCAAGGTGCCGTTCTGCCCGAGGTGTTGGCTAAGCTGATGGGAGATTCCTATTTTGCACTGGCCCCACCCAAGAGCACCGGCCGTGAACATTTCAATCGTAGCTGGTTAGAAAAAACCGTGGGGGACTTATCCCGCTATCCTGCTGCGAACATGCAAGCCACCCTCAGTGAATTGACCGCACAAACCATTCGTGATTCGATTCATGCGCAGGCCGCAACAACTCAACGCATTCTGGTTTGTGGTGGCGGCATCCACAATCGCTATTTAATCCAACGTTTGCAGGCTTTATTACCGGCAATAACGGTTGAGTCGACGGTGGAATATGGAATTGATCCGCAATGGGTAGAAGCTATCGCCTTTGCCTGGTTGGCAAAACAAACACTTGAAAACCAACCTGGGAATTTACCCAGCGTCACGGGTGCAACCCGTTCATGCGTACTTGGAGCTATTTACCCAGGGAAATAGCGGACGGCCAGTAGTGGCTCAGCGACGTATTTCGATGGGGACGTAATCGCGCGGTGGTTCGCCCGTGTACATCTGGGTTGGACGAAAAATGCGATTATCACCCAGCTGTTCACGCCAATGCGCCAACCAGCCGGTGGAACGGGCAATGGCAAAGATCGCCGTGAATTGATCCGAGGGAATCCCCATCTCGTGATATAAAATACCGGAATAAAAATCGACGTTGGCATAGACACCCTTGTGGCCGAGTCGATCAATACAGACCCGTTCAACCTCTTTGGCAATTTCAAACAAGGGATTGACATTTCCACCGCGTGCCTCGATAAATTCATCCACCAGTTTTTCCAGAATCAAGGCGCGGGGATCTTTGGTCTTATATTCACGGTGACCCATGCCCCATATCTTATCTTTTTTCGCCAATTTAGCATCGACATAGGCCTCGACTTTATCGAGCGAACCAATCTGTCTGAGCATATCCAACACCTTCTCATTCGCCCCACCATGTAATGGCCCTGAGAGTGTCCCAATCGCGGCAGAAATAACACTGTACGGACTGGGTAGCGTTGAACCCGTCACCAATACCGAGAAGGTCGAGGCATTGATCGTGTGCTCGGCGTGCAGGATCAAACACACGTCCATGATCCGTGCAATCAAGGGATCCGGCTCTTTACCGGTAAACATATACAGAAAATTTTCCGCGTAATTCAGATCGTCACGCGGCACGATTGGGTCATAGCCATGCCGGACATGTTCCCACATGGTGACAATCGTCGCCATGCGGGCAATGATCTTTACCGTCATGTCATGAATGTAATCGAGATTTTCGCTGGTCTTATGCGTCAGTTGTTGTTGCACAGGATAAAACATACCCAGACTCGCCACCGCCGTCTGTAACATATCCATCGGATGGCCGCTGGGTGGGAAGGTCTTCATTAAATCGCGGATGTGATACTGCGTGCGCCGATTGCGCCGCAATTTATTATCGAACTCGCTTAACGCCGCTTGGGTGGGTAATTTGCCATCCAACAATAACAATGTCGTTTCTTCAAAGGTGCTTTTTTCCGCCAACTGTTCGATTGGAAAACCACGATACGACAACAAGCCCTTTTCGCCATCAATGTCGGAAATATTGGATTTGGTCGCTGGCACGCCCGCCAAACCGGGAAGGTATTCACTCATGGGTTTCTCCCTAACACCGTGATAATTGTCTGATTAATGTCGGTCAAAACAACCAGGAACTGAAGTCAAATTCGTAGGTATTTTGCACAGGACACGATTTGGCTCGATTCAAGGTATTGCTGCATATCACAGGATAGCAAACCAACAAGCGAATGCGCCATCTCCTTTCGCACCCCGCCTGCTGAGATGGCACTTCGGACAAGTAGTTGACCGCGAGTGGTGCAGCATCTCATTACAACACACTGATTTGACGCACAAGAAGGGAATGCCATAGCAAGCAGCCGTGCAGGCGTATAAACAACCCGGATGGCACAGCAAAGATCAAAACTGTAATTTAGCGGTTATACCGAGAACGAAGAACCACAACCACAGGTCGTCGAGGCATTCGGATTACGGATCACGAACTGGGCACCGGAAAGGTCTTCTTTATAATCCACTTCTGCCCCGATCAAATATTGAAAACTCATGGGGTCGATCAGTAAAGAAACGCCCGCATTCTCAACGATTGTGTCGCCTTCTTGGGTATTTTCATCGAAGGTAAATCCATACTGGAACCCCGAGCAGCCACCACCGGAGATAAATACGCGGAGTTTCAATTTGTCATTGCCTTCTTCGACAATCAGCTGTCGCACTTTCTTGGCGGCATTGTCGGTAAATACAAGCGTGGAATCAGCCATATCACTCATGAAAAAATACTCCTGCTGCTGGGAAACACATTCGGCCAGCGAATTATCGCTGGTTAGAGGGCTATTATGGGAATCCCGAGTGATTTAATCAAGAATCAGTTTGACCGCTCGTCGTCTTTGTCGGGGTCGCGTGCTCGCCACGATGCACCAAGTTACCATTGACCTCCGCCCCCATCGCCATCTCAATCAGACTATAGTACACATTACCGTGCACGCGGGCTTGGGCCGCCAGTTCAACGTGGGACAAGGCGTGGACATCGCCCACGATAGTCCCATTAATCACGACGTTGGGAACCTTGACCTCACCCTCGATGGTGCCCTTGTTACTCAGGGTAAGTACTGACTCACGACCCTCAGCGGCCATCACGTTACCTTTGATCTTGCCATCGACGTGCAACCCGCCACCAAAGACCACATCGCCCCGAATCTCGGTATTTTGTCCAATTAATGAATCGATTTCGGCGGTTTGTCGCGGCTTTTTGTTTTTATTCCACATCGGTAATACGCTCCTCATTTTGGCCAATCATAATTCTTCTCGATTGCATCTTCTTGTCCCCGACCGGAGGGGATAATCGAGAGGTGTACCCGTTGTGGCTTAAAGCCAACCGGTAACTGGAAATCACCTTCCATACTCTGAAAATACTTGAAGCGATATTCCAGTTCCTTGACGTGTTTCTCGGTTAGCTCCTGCAAGGGTACCACTTTGGGCTGCTGATTGAGCAGTCCCTCGACACTCATTTTCACCATCCCACGCGCGGGGTGCTCATTCTGGAATACCTGGGTCAAGATCACTTTATAGCGAAATCCGCGTGGCGTGCCATTGGACTCAATCTTAAAGGTTTGCAGATTTAACCCATTCGACCCATCGCGCGGCGAGATAATCCCACGGTAAAAGGCCACTTCTTCTTTGAGTTCGAGGATCTCAGCCTGTAATACCTTAAGGGTGCTATCCAGGTCTTCATAGGCCTTGCGTTCAATTTGATGGGCGCGTTCCAGTGCGGCCTTCTCCTTACGTAGATCGTCAATTTGATCTTCAAGCTCATCGATTTGCTTGAGTAAGATATTACGCTCATCGCGCGCTTCAAAGCCATCATAACCAGCACTGTAACGACCGTATTCAAATAACGCCCAACCGCCAAAATACACGGCGACAACCGCCAAGGCCAACAACAGACGCGCCTTCCAGGGATTATGGGTTCTAACAATGAGCCCCGCCATCAGGGCACCACCGCAATATTGTTCAGACCCAACGTTTCATCCAGGCCAAACATAATATTCATATTTTGCACGGCCTGTCCGGCCGCGCCCTTCACCAGATTATCAATCACCGCTAATACCACCACGGTGTCGCCGGTTGGCGGCACATGCACGGCGATGCGACAGTGATTGGCGCCACGCACGCTGCGTGTTTCCGGGTGCGCACCACTTGGCATGACGTCCACGAACGGTTCATCACGATAACGACTCTCATAAATTGCCTGTAAATCGGCTGTTTTATCCGTTAAGGGGGCATACAAGGTGGCATGAATGCCGCGGATCATCGGGGTCAAATGCGGCACAAAGGTCAAACCGACATCCTTGCCGGCGGCCTGCTGCAAGCCTTGACGGATTTCGGGCCAGTGCCGGTGACCACGCACACCATACGCTTTAAAGTTCTCACTGGCTTCACATAATAAGGTATGCACTTCCGCCTTGCGCCCGGCGCCACTGACACCGGACTTGGCATCCGCGATCAAAAACCGGCTATCCACGAGATTATTCTCAAGCAAGGGCAGAAATCCCAACTGCACGGCCGTCGGATAACAACCCGGATTGGCCACCACCCGGGCTTTTTTAATCGTTGCACGGTTGACCTCGGGCAGACCATACACCGCTTGCGCAAGCAGCTCAACGCAGGCATGCGGCTCACCGTACCACTTCTGCCACTCCGCGGGATTGCGCAAACGAAAATCGGCCGCTAAATCGATCACCCGTACGCCCGCCTTGAGCAGATCAGGCACCAGCTTCATCGCCGTGCCATTGGGCGTGGCAAAATAGACCAGATCGCAAGCCTGCAGGGTCTTGGCATCGGGTTCGGAAAATGCCAAATCCACATGCCCGCGCAGGTTAGGGAACATATCCGCGACACGGGTTCCCGCTTCTGAGCGCGAGGTAATTGCGCTCAAACACACCTGTGGATGTGCCGCCAGCAGACGCAATAATTCAACGCCGGTATAACCCGTACCACCGACAATACCCACCTTAATCACGACGTTCATTACCTCCAGTCTGCGAGACCGGTGATCATACCCAAGACCAGGACCCAAACAAAAGGAATTGTGTAGCAAAGGTGACAGGATGACTAACTTTGCCTAAGCTTGCGCACTGACACTCACCCCACCGATCGGCATGAAGCGTAAACTAGCCCTCATCACTGGAACTGCCCTTGCCTTGCTACTGCTGCTGGGACTGCTCTGGCTTGGGCTAGGATGGTCCCGATCCGCACCAGAGGTCAGCTTTAATCTGGTCGAAGGTCAGACGCTCTCACTGTTTGATCTGCGTGGTCGGCCGGTGCTGATCACCTTCTGGTCAGTGGGTTGCGCCACCTGCATCAAGGAAATGCCGCGGTGGATTGAATTATACAATGAACTGGCTCCGCAAGGATTCGTCATGATTGGAGTCGCAACGCCCTTTGATCGACCGGATTTCGTGATGAACACGCGCCAACGCCATAAACTCAATTATCCCATTGCATTTGATCTGGATGGCAAGGTAAGCAAGGCCTTTGGCAACGTGCATATCACGCCCACCACGGTATTGATCAATCCTGCTGGTGAAATTATCCTGCAACAACCGGGCGTGCTGGACATGCCTGCACTGCGCAAACAGATTCTTTCGATGCTTAAACAATAAGGCGAACACGATGCTCTGGTTCAAGGCACTACATCTGATCTTCATGGTGACATGGTTCGCGGGATTATTTTATTTACCCCGCCTGTTTGTCTATCACGCCATGGCGGATGATCAAGTCAGCGTTGATCGCTTCAAGGTCATGGAGCGTAAACTCTTCATTATGATGACGATGGGGGCCGTGCTGACCTTCGTCTTTGGCATCGGCTTATTGATGAGTGGTGCTTACCTTGGCAACACCCTGCCGTTGTGGCTGAAGATTAAATTTATCTTGCTTGGGGTGCTCGTTTTGTATCATTGGCATTGCCATAAGATGGTCCGGATTTTTCGATGCGATAACAACAAGTACAATCATATTTTCTTTCGCTGGTATAACGAATTTCCCATTCTCATTTTATTCGCCATCATTTTTCTGGCGATACTGCGCCCGACCTGAATCTCGTCACGCCAACTCAGACCAAGTGGTGAATTTTAAGAAATGCAATAATATGTTGGGCGCATTCGTCCGCATGGCGTTGCAACACAAAATGTGGGCTGTCAATTTCGATGCTCAGCATATCCGGTCGCAAGCGTTGCATCTCCCGTGCGGAACGACGCAGTAATAAATGATCCCGTCGCGCATGGATATGCAACAGTGGTAACTTGCAGTGTTGCAGCCACGCCCTGGCATCACAGTCGAGCACCGCATCCAAGCGCTGACGTAGTACGGCGGTGCTGACTTGCGCGAGATTCGCCAAGGTACGTTCGATCAACGCCTCCGGTGCATCGGTGCCGGCGATCAACAAACGGATCAACCATTTATTCGGTTTGATACGCAACAGGCAATCACTCAAGGGCCGCAACACACGGCTGATGAAAGGATACGGATTACGCACAAACGTCGCACAGAGCACCAACGCCCTGAGATTATTGTCGGTACGTTGCGCCATCTGCAGTGCCAATGGTCCAGCAAAGGATTCTGCAATGATGATAAAGGGGCTGGTGGGCAATCGCGCGCAAACATAATCCGCCAGGGCGGGATAATCCCAACATTGATCCAGTGGATAGCCAATAACTAGTGTCGGCAGATACGCAGCGAACGCTTGTTCTAACGCACCGTACATCTGCCCGGTCCCATCAAAGCCGGGAAGCAATACGGCGGTTAACCTGGCTGACAAGGGGTGCATGCCTGATGCAGTGAACCACGAAAGAAAGCCGCAAATATGTTTTGTGAAGTTATGTCGCGCAACTACACCAAACCATTTTGTTTAAGTTCTTTTTTCAAATATGCATAATAAATCGGTGCGGCGATCACCCCGGGGACGCCAAAGGCCGACTCCAGCAGCAACATTGTTAATAGAATTTCCCAGGCGCGGGTTTGAATACGCGAACCAATGATTTTCGCATTAAGAAAATATTCCAGCTTGTGAATAACAACAAGAAACACCAATGACGCCACCGCCACCCACAATGCATGACTCATGCTGACGATGACAATGATGGTATTGGAAATAATATTGCCAATCACCGGCAACAAACCAAACAAGAATGTCAGCAATATCATTGTCGGTAAATACTCTAACTTTATCCCCAATGCCGGCAGGATGATCACCAAGTATATTGCGGTAAAAGCCGTATTGATCGCCGCAATCCGCACCTGGGCAAACACCACCTGGCGAAAGGATTGCGCCAAGAGGGCCGCGCGCTCGCCTAAGGCACGCGCCAACAAGCCCTTGTTGACCTCACCCTTTGCTTCATATAAGGCAATCATCGCCCCAATGATCATACCAATCAGGATATGTACCACGACGCGACCGGTTTCCTTGGTAATGGCCTGAATTTCCCCGGCATGCGAGTGCAGCCAGGCCACCATCTGTTCTTTCAGTTCATCGACATCCACGGGGATATTTTCCGCAACAAACAAGGGTAATGACTGACGCGAGGTATCGATAATCTCTGCCATCTTGTTTAATAATCCAGGCAGATTTTCTTCGCCGCCGCGAAAATAATGAATAATGGTAATTAACAAGGTGGTCAGCAAGGTAACGACCACCATCGTGAGTAACGCCACCACCGCCATTTTCGCCGGGCGTTTTTTGATCCTCGCTAAATGCATGATGTAGGGTGCCAACATGTAGACTAATTCATGAATCAGCAAGCCCCCCAGCAAGGCCGGTAGCAACTGCCGCCACAGAATAAACAACAGTAGCACCGCAGTAATGATCCAAGCCGCACGGGAAATCGTTCGCTGCTGTTTATCGGTAACCGCGGTAGGTGAGGAAGAGGATGTCACATGCAACTCCAGCCATGTCAGTGAAAGTGATGAAAGGATACTTGGATTAGGGTGATTTGGGAACATAAACCGGGGATAGTTACCGCACCAATGAGACCTGGCTGCAAGTCGGCCTTCAGTGAATATCGATTGGTATCCTGAACCTGTCACGGAATCTTATGCTGTCTCTTGACACTGGGCGTGACAAATAAATAATGGTCCATAACCATACACGGGCCCTAGATCACTATCTGTGTTAAACAATACCCTGAGCCGTATTTACCGGTTGCGCCTTGAAAGAGAACACTTCCGGTCAATCAGATTAGCGTCGTCCTTGCCCAAGTAAAATAATAGGTTATACTCAACTGCATAATTTCATTAACCACTCGGCCCAATCCCTGCCGGTGTCCTCCATCCAATTACATTGGGGATACGGTGAAGCGGCCAATAATTTCACAATCACAGATTGAAACCGTGTTGTCGACCATGGGCATAGATGCTCAGGAAATCGACACGCGTAAAGCCTATCTGGAACTCGAACAAGCGGATATCGATCTGCTCAAGGCCTTTGGCCCGGCCTTAGCGCCGCACTACGATAGGGTACTTGATACCTTTTATGCGCATTTGTTGAGTTTCCCTGAAACCCGTGGGTTGCTGGGTGATGCCAACATCGTTGAACAACTCAAACAAAAGCAACGTCAGTATTTTGAGGTTCTGACTTCGGGCAACTACGATTGGGACTATGTCCTCAACCGGTTGCGGGTGGGCCTGGTGCATGAACACGTCGGTCTTGCCCCACGCTGGTATATCGGCTCTTACTGCAAATACCTCACGACATTGCTGCCAGTCATCTTCACGGCAAATAAAAATAATTCAAAGAACATCCTCAAGACCCTGACCGCGCTCCTGAAGATCGCTTTTTTTGATATCGGTCTTGTATTGGAAACCTATAATTCCGCCGAGAAAACCTCGATCCTGGCGCTGAAGGATTTTGCCGAGGATATCATTTGTTCAGTCCCCGCCGGGCTGTTGGTGCTGGATGATCAGCTACAGATCATTTCCAGCAACAGCTTCTTTGATGCCTTTTGCCGGCATGGCCACCACAACCTCAAACACACCCCTATTGCTGATCTCCTTCCTGGTCTGCAGATCGAAGAACGCATCAAAGATGTTGCGGCCTATGGCGGTGTGCAAAGCAGCTTGGCGCTGACACTGCCCGACACGAAAAACAACCCGCATCAATTGAGTGTCAGCATCATCACCATGAAGGAATCCAAGGAAATTTCGCCGCAATCGAATCACCCGCGTATTTTACTGGTCGTGGAGGACCTGACCGAGAAGGAAACATTACGTACCGCCACGGTGAAATCCGACAACCGTATCCGCTCGATCATGGAAAACGTGGTGGACAGTATTATCACCATTGATGAGCGCGGTGGCATTGAAACCTTTAACAGGGCGGCGGAGAAACTGTTTGGCTATTCCGCCATAGAAGTCGTCGGCAAAAACGTCTCCATGCTCATGCCTGAACCCTATCACAGCCACCATGATCAATATTTACATAATTTTATGCAAACCGGCGAACGGCGTTGCCTGGGCAAGGGTTTTCGCGAAGTGCATGGCCTGAAGAAAAACGGCGGGGTCTTTGATATGGAACTCTCGATCAGCGAAATACCGTTGAGCAACGAGCGTATTTTCATTGGCATTGTCCGTGACATCTCGGATCGCAAGGCCGCCGAATCTGAAGTGGCTAAACTGCTGCTGGCCTTAAAACAATCCGTCGACTCCGTGATGATTACCGATCAGCACGGCCACGTGGAGTATGTTAACAATGGGTTTGAACAGACCACGGGTTACTCTACCGATGAAATCATGGGTAGCACCCCGCGTTTACTCAAGTCGGGTTTGCAGGATGGTGCGTTTTATAACAACCTGTGGGCCACTATCAAGCAAGGCCAGGTATTCCGCGACGTACTGGTGAACCGCAAAAAAGACGGGAGTCTTTACTACGAAGAAAAGACCATTACCCCGCTCACCGACCAGCACGGCACAATCACCCATTTTATTTCCACCGGCCGGGATATTACCGAACGCATGCGCACGCAAGAGCGTTTGCAGTTCATGGCGCAACACGACATGTTGACGTCGTTACCCAACCGCTTGTTATTCATGGATCGTGTCGAGCAATTGATCAAACATTCCGCGCGCGGCGAACGGCTGTTTGCCATACTATTTTTGGATCTCGATCGGTTTAAGAAGATCAATGATACCCTTGGCCATCACATCGGCGATAACATGCTGGTTACACTTTCCAAACGCTTAACAGAAATACTACGCAGCGATGATACGGTTGCACGACTCAGCGGTGACGAATTCGCCATCCTCTTGCAAGACCTGCGCAGCATTGATGACATCCCCCCCGTGTTAAACAAAATTCTGGAACAATTCAAAACACCGTTTATGATCGAAAATCACGAATTGTTTATTACCACCAGCATTGGGATTGCCATCCACCCGAATGACGGCCTGGATTCGCAAACTTTGATCAAGAATGCGGATATCGCCATGTATCAGGCAAAGAATCACGGCCGTGGCACATTCAGTTTTTACACGCCCAACATGAACGCCTTGGCGGAACAACATCTATTTTATGAAAATGAATTACGTCATGTCCTGGAGCGTAACCAGCTTTTCCTGGTCTATCAGCCGCAGATCAGTTTACAAACCAATGAAATGCTCGGTGTTGAGACCTTGCTGCGTTGGCAACACCCGGAGAGGGGCCTGATTCCACCTATCGAATTCATCAGCCTGCTGGAAGACACCGGTCTAATCATTCCCATCGGCGAGTGGATACTGGCCACCGCCTGCAAACAATTTTGCACCTGGCAATCACTCGGCTTAAATATTCCGCGCATCGCCGTCAATATTTCACCGCGTCAACTCACCTCGCACAGCTTTATTGAAACGGTATTTCGTATTCTGCATTCCTGCGGATTACGACCGGATCAACTTGAGTTGGAAATCACGGAGAGTTCTCTAATGGAAGATGAACAAGATGCGATTGTCACCCTGCAAAAATTACATCAGGCCGGTATCAGCATCGCGATGGACGACTTCGGTACCGGTTATTCATCATTAAGTTACCTGAAACAACTCCCCGTCAGCACACTCAAAATTGACCGGGCCTTTATCCGCCAGATACCGACACTTGATGAGAGCAATAAACTGACCAATGCCATCATCGCCATGGGCCACAGCCTGAATCTCCAGGTACTCGCCGAAGGCGTTGAAACACAGGAACAATACGAATTTCTCAGCCAAGCGGGTTGCGATTCGATTCAAGGCTATTACATCAGCCCACCGATGGATACCATCACATTTAATGAATACGCAACGAGTTGAATATAAAAATAATTCACACCACGGTAACATCTTGCAACGGTTTTTATGGTGGCTACGGGTGGACTCGAACCACCGACCTCAGCATTATGAGTGCCGCGCTCTAACCAGCTGAGCTACGTAGCCTTTAAGCGGTATTACTGATTGAAAAAAGCAAGGCCGCGAATTGTGCAATCCCACCGGCGCAAAGTCAACCTTCGGCAGGGATACGGACTTGAAATAACCTACATTCGCAGCACTCACGCATTTTCCGACCCGCATCACTTCACTTGAATATTTCAAACATTAAAGCGGAAATGCATCACATCGCCATCATGCAGAACATATTCCTTCCCTTCCAAACGGAGTTTGCCCGCTTCTTTCGCCCCTTGCTCACCCTTGTACTGGATAAAGTCATTGAAGCCGATGACCTCGGCGCGGATGAAGCCTTTTTGAAAATCCGTGTGAATCACACCCGCAGCTTGGGGCGCGGTGGCACCCACCGGCACCGTCCAACACCGCACTTCCTTCACCCCGGCAGTGAAATAACTCTGCAGGCCCAACAGGCTATAACCGGCGCGAATCACCCGATTCAAACCGGGTTCAGCCAGTTTCATTTCGGCGAGAAACGCAATCTTGTCGTCATCATTCAGCTCCATGATTTCCGATTCAATCGCGGCACACACCGGCACCACCGGCGCACCTTCTTGTTCCGCGATCGTGCGCACCTTGTCCAGATAAGGATTATTTTCAAAACCATCTTCCGCCACATTGGCGATGTACATCGTCGGTTTGATGGTAAGAAAAAAGAATTCTTGCAGGAGTTTGCTCTGATCATCCGATAATCTCATGCTGCGCACGGGCTGGCCCTGATTCAGATGCTCGCGCACTTGTTCCAACAACGTGTGTTTGGCCTTGGCCTCTTTGTCACCGGACTTGGCCATCTTGGCGATTCTAAAGATCGCTTTTTCCACACCGTCCAAATCAGCCAGGGCCAACTCGGTATTAATAATCTCAATGTCGTGACTCGGATCGACCCGGCCGGCGACGTGCACAACATCGTCATTGACAAAACAACGCACCACATGCGCAATCGCATCGGTCTCACGGATATTCGCCAGGAATTTATTGCCGAGTCCTTCACCCTTGGAGGCGCCAGCCACTAACCCGGCGATATCAACAAATTCCATGGTGGTGGGAATCGTTTTTTGCGGCTTAACAATATCCGCCAGTTGCGCCAAGCGGGGATCGGGAACCGCGACAATGCCGACGTTCGGTTCAATCGTGCAAAACGGATAATTCTCCGCCGCGATGCCGGCCTTGGTGAGCGCATTAAAGAGCGTGGATTTGCCCACATTGGGCAGACCGACGATACCGCATTTGAAACCCATAATTTTATTTCCTCATGTAGGTCTTTAGCCTGACAAATAAAATCTGCCGACCTACGTTTATTTATCGGTGTGTAATTGATTCATCGCTTTTTGCAGCTCACCTTCGATCACCAACGGCATCACCGTCAACCCAGTATCAATGACGTGTCGTATCGCCTGCTCGTCCTCACCACTGATCTTATTTAACACATGATCCGTGACGCTGGCTTTGTCGCCGGGATGACCGATACCAATACGCAGGCGTGCAAAATTATTATCACTAAACCGCGCGATGATATCGCGCAAACCATTATGGCCACCGTGACCACCACCGGCCTTGAGTCGTCCCACTCCCGTTGGTAGATCCAAATCATCATGGACAACTAAAACACTTTCCAAGGGGATCTTGTAAAACTGGGTCAGGGCCAACAGCGCTTGACCACTGAGGTTCATGTAGGTCATCGGTTTCAATAACCAGAGATCACGACCCTGCCATTGACACCGCGCCACGTCGCCATGAAATTTCTTTTCATGACTGAAGCTGGCCTTGAGTTGCCGCGCCAATGCATCAACAAACCAAAAGCCGGCATTATGCCGCGTGTTGGCGTATTCCTTACCGGGATTCCCCAGTCCAACAATAAGCTCAACACGCGCGGACAATACCGGCTCCTAGACTTTCTTACTGACTGCTCAGTGTTACTTTTCTGATTTCTTCTCAGCCTTCTTCGCGTCCTCAGCCGCTGGTGCAGCCGCCGCGGCCGCTTCGCCTTCAGCTGCAGCAGCAACAACCGGTTTCTCTTCTTCAGCCGCACGTGGCAGGTGAATACTCACCACGGCCTGGTTGTGACCCTTACCATGTTGCAACTCGACGATCTCAACACCCGTGGGCAATACCAAGTCCGTCAAGTGCACAACACCGTTCAAGTCCAGATTACCCAAGTCAACCTCGATAAACTCAGGCAGATCCTTGGGTAAACACTGCAAGCGTACTTCGACGATATTATGGCTCACCAGACCGCCACCCTTCACCCCCGGTGACGTTGCTGCATTGATGAAATGCAGCGGGATGTGCATGCGGATTTTTTCTGTGGCGCTGACGCGTTGTAAATCCATGTGCATGATCACGGGTTTATAGGGATGACGTTGCAGATCTTTAATGACCGCGCTCTCCTGGCCATTTCCCAATTTAATGGTAAGCACCTTGGAGAAAAATTTCTCGTTTTCCAGTTTATTCAACAACTCTAAATGGTTGAAGGTCACCGACGTGGGTTCTTTATTGGTCCCGTACATAATTCCAGGTACCTTACCGGCATGACGTAGGCGGCGGCTCGCACCCTTGCCTCTGTCACTGCGCGGCTCGGCATTAATCATATATTCAACGGCTGAGCTCATAACATTACTCCTAAGATTTATTAACATCATTCTGGCAGACCCGATTTGAGTTCTGCCACCAACACGTTCCCGCGACCAAGAACCTGTTTTCCGCCCCGCCGCACCTCGCAGCGTTGCAAAAACTTTTAATCCACAAACAACGAACTGACCGACTCCTCGTCGCTGATACGACGAATCGTCTCCGCCAATAATTCAGCAATACTCAATTGACGGATACGCGTACAGGCGCGCGCTTCAAGCGACAACGGAATGGTATCGGTCACCACCAATTCATCCAGTTCCGAATTACTGATATTTTTAATGGCCGGACCCGATAACACCGGGTGCGTACAATACGCCACGACTTTAATGGCACCGCGATCTTTCAATGCCTTGGCGGCCTGACACAAGGTCCCTGCCGTATCCACCAAATCATCAATCAACACGCAGCTGCGGCCTTCGACATCACCAATGATATTCATGACCTTGGCTTCATTGGGCTTGGGACGGCGTTTGTCGATGATCGCCAATCCCGCATCATCCAGCCGCTTCGCCAAGGCACGCGCACGCACGACACCGCCCACATCCGGTGACACCACCACCACATCCGGATATTTTTTCCGCCAGATATCGCCCAGTAACAACGGTGAGGCATACACGTTGTCGACCGGGATGTTAAAAAATCCTTGAATTTGATCGGCGTGCAAATCCACGGTGAGCACACGGTCGGCGCCGACGATGGTGATCATATCGGCGACGACCTTGGCGGTGATCGGCACTCGCGCGGAACGCGGGCGTCGATCCTGACGGGCGTAACCGAAATAGGGTAACACTGCGGTGACCCGCGCGGCGGAGGAACGGCGCACCGCATCCACCATCACCAGCAATTCCATCAGATTCTCGTTGGTCGGCGCGCAGGTCGGTTGGATGATAAACACATCACGACCGCGCACATTCTCCATGATTTCAATCATCACCTCGCCATCACTAAAGCGACCGACGATGGCCTTACCCAACGGCATTTGCAGACGGCTCACCACATCTTGAGCAAGTTGTGGATTCGCATTGCCCGCAAAGATCATCATACTGCCGTTGCTCATAAACTCAGTTCCTGGAAACAAGTAACATGTAGCGAGCCTACCTGTCGGCCTGAAGGCCGACCTACTCAATGATTTCCATTCTGCTTAATCACTCGACCTGCCGCCCTCTGTCGATCGGGCGGTAGGTCGACCTACAAATATGGCTGGGGTGCTAGGATTCGAACCTAGGTATGCTGGAATCAAAATCCAGTGCCTTACCGCTTGGCGACACCCCAAATTAAACAGTGGCGAAGGACGCGTCGCGAGGAAACACCGTTCCTGGCGGCAACATCACAACCCGATGCGCAATCGTTTACCCTTAGCAGGCTGTTAGGGCAATATCCGCAAATTCATTCTATCCCGGCGATGACAGACTGCATCATGGCCGTGTGCAAGGGCGAGGTGTTTACACCCTGGGCGACAAAACCACGCCACTCCTTCGCCAGTTCGGCCCACGCCTGCCGGGCTAATTGTTCCGTCGCGAAGGCGGCAAAAACACACGCCCCGGTGCCGGTCAACCGCGCGGGAGAAAAAATCGATAATGCATCCAAAGCGGCGGCCACTTGTGGATAATGCCCCCGTACGCAGGGCTCACAGACATTGCTCAGTGGTACCAGACCCGCGCGAAAGTCGCGTATTGTAATGGCTGGGCAATCCCGTCGCAATTGCGGGTCGGAAAAAATCTCGGCGGTTGACACGCTGACCCCCGGGGCCAACACCACAAACCAGGTCTGCGGCAGGACCAGCGGCTGCAAAACATCGCCCACCCCCTCGCCCCAAGCCGTATGCCCCAGGACAAAGACCGGCACATCCGCCCCCAACTGCAAACCTAACTGCGCCAACTCCGTGAGTGATAAATGGCAGCCCCACAGCTGATTGAGCGCCACCAAGGTGGTGGCCGCCGTGGAGCTGCCGCCGCCCAGACCACCACCGATCGGCAGGCGTTTGTCCAAGTCGATGGTCACTCCCTGCCGAATACCGCCGGTTTGCTGCAACAACCGGGCGGCACGCAGAATAATGTCCTGTTGCTCATTGATACCCGCGAGGGTGTAGGCCCGTGATATCGTCCCCGCACTATTCAGCTCAAATCGCAAACCATCACTCACATCCAGCAACTGAAACACGGTTTGCAAAAGATGATAGCCATCGGCACGTCGGCCCGTGATATGCAAAAATAAATTGAGTTTGGCCGGCGCCGGCCAGGTGCGCGTGAGAGTAGATGCGGATTCAGACATTATTAACGATACGAGGGGTGAGTGACCAGGGACAAGGAACCATACCGAAAATACAATTGATTCATTTCACGGCCTCCGGCCCTTGGCTTTTGCGCTTCGTCCAGTTGCCATGCATCCACGACCAGGCGCACATCCACACTGTTGTCGATCTTGGCAATAAAGATTTTATCGGGTAACACGAAGGCATCAACCTGGGTATAACGACGAAAGGCCACTTGCCAATCCGCTTGTTGTAACTTCGCCAAGCGCCCTTGTTGATCAAAGGCCGGGTGTGACACGTGATGCGGGGCGGGCAAGCCAAGTACCCAATAACGCAAACCCGTCACTGGCATTATCACGCCCGTTTGCTGATATAACAATTCTTCCGGCGATGTCGCATAAAAAGTGTTTTGATCGGAATCACGCAGTAACACGCCATGCGCATCACCAATCAATTGAACTTTGCCCGCGCCAAATGGCCCTGACAGCTCAATCTGATAATCATCGCCATTTTGCTGCCAGCGCAGATTAATATTCCAGGCCTCAGTGCCATTGTTCACCGCCAGACGACCATCGAGCTGCCAATGTTTGAGTTTGCCCAGCGCCGCTTGATGCTGATCCCAGGCGGGACCACCCTCGGTCACGGTCGGCAATTCAGGAATAGACTCACAGGCAGCAAGCGCGAATGCCGCGCACAAAACCACGAAGCGGATCATTTGGTAAGGCGTTTAATCACATCCAGCAACACTTTGTGACTTGGCGTATCACGCAGGGCTTCATCCCAAATATGCCGGGCCGAATCTTTGTCACCCGTCACCCACAATACTTCGCCTAAGTGGGCGGCAACTTCCCCATCCTTGAGTTTCTCAAAGGCCATGCGCAAATATTTCAAGGCTTCCGCATGATTGCCCGAGCGATAATGTGCCCAGCCAAGGCTATCAATAATCGCGGGGTCATCGGGCTGCAAGTTGTACGCCTTTTGAATATAGGCGAGCCCATCCTTGAGATTTTCAGTGCGATCCACCAGCGTGTAACCCAGCGCATTGAGCGCCTGGACATTGCCGGGTTCACGTTTAACGATCGTGGTTAAGTCCGCAATCGACACATCGGTGCGTTCAATTTTTTCCGCGGCCATGGCACGGGCATACAAGAGTTGTGAGTTCTCCGGCGCCTTTGTCAGGGTCTCGTTATAAAATTCAAATGCCTCTTTGTACATCTTGGCTTCTTGTA
>Ga0315281_10003584_pt1 | contig 22719 bp, 23 predicted proteins | sample YL17G07_0_MG_FD_204540 | JGI IMG/M metagenome (GOLD analysis project Ga0315281, IMG submission 204540) | Sediment microbial communities from Yellowstone Lake, YNP, Wyoming, USA - YL17G07_0 | ecosystem: Environmental > Aquatic > Freshwater > Lake > Sediment | place: USA: Wyoming | collected... | reverse complement strand
ATAATTGCATGCGGTATATGGACAAATAGACCGAGCTTGCGAATCCCCTTCAAGATTATTCAATAAAGACTGAAAATCATCATCTTCCACGCCAATATATTTAATTTCTATCGCGAATGTTTCCCCTGTCGGATTCTTGGCTAAGATATCGTACGGGCATCCCAAGGCTTCCAACCCTTCTATCCTCCATTCATTTTCTTCTAACCATTGCGCGACTTTCAGTTCAACCATCTTGCCCATGAACATCCTAAACTTTCTATGGCGCTCAGGGGGCGACACTTCAAATATCCAACCTTCTCGGAGATCTTGGCGCCATTGTTTTGTAACACATTTTTTAATTTCTCCTTTCTCATCCAATAAAAAATGGCGCACCGGGGCGGTTATTTTTTCGATTTGGCCTCTTTCCAACGCTAGCATAAGGGAGGAACGCTGATGTCCGCTTTTTTGCGGATTTTCTGCAAGACAAGCCCCCAGTTTTTTCCAGTTAATGAAGAAATTATTTCCATCTGGAAGAAATATTTTCTTTATGCTGGGACACTTCTCTCGCAGTTTCTCTATTTCCCCCAAATCATCCATGATTGTCCGCCATAAAGACATCCTGATGACCGAAACTCGCCGCACTTTTTTTGTTCACAATTCCCCGTTGTCTGGAAGACTATTCACCATGATATGCCGTTCTCTTTTAAAAACTTTTGTGCGTCTACATTGCATAAATAAAACCCTCCCGTCGGGAGGGGTTATATTTATGGCGGAGAGGGGGGGAGTCGAACCCCCGGAACAGTTACCCATTCACAGGTTTAGCAAACCTGCGCCTTAGGCCACTCGGCCACCTCTCCGTAGAATGCTAATCACGCTAATGATTAATAGGGCGCGTTAAACGCCGCATTGTATCACTTTCGATATGGCTGTGTCCGATGAAATTGGGGGGCTAAAAATTTGCGTCGTTATACGGGGAAAACTCTCGAAAACCATCCGTTGTCGCGCCCCAAGCTGTCTTTCGTTGGAACGACCGGGAGAGGTGCTTACAAAAGGTCCGCCACCCGGCTACTTGTGTTTCGGAGCCGTTCGGACAGCATCTTCCCGACGCTTCTTAAAATCGCCACGCCCACCCGGGGGTGGCTCATTACCATCTCGTCGAAGTTTTGTCGGCTTAGGGTGAGCAGTTCGCAGTCCTCAAGGGCCACCGCGGTGGCGCTTCGCCGCCCTTCGGTCTCTAGTAGCGCCTGTTCGCCGATTATCGAGCCGCGGGAAAATTGTGAGAGCAGGGCTTGTTTGCCGTCCATTGATTCCTTCCTAATCTCCATCGACCCGCTCACGAGATAGTAAAGAGTGTGGCCGCCGCTCCCCTCTTTAATAAGGACGTCCCCCTTGTTTATCTTTATGTACTCTATTCGCCCGGCGACGACCTCGTATTCCTCCGGCGAGAGCTGGTCAAAAATTGAAATCTCCAGCATCAGCGCTTTTTTTTGTTCTAAATCCATTTTCTCTCCCCCTCCGTCCGTCTCATTTCGAGTTAATGTTGGCGAAATTTCTGGTCGTGCTACGAAGCCGACCAGCCAGGCTGGCGCCTATCTCCTTCATTAGTTCAAAGCCTATGGTCGGGTGGCTCTTCGCCAATTCCTCAAACCCTTTTCGCGTGAGCGCCAGTAGTTCGCAATCCTCGATGGCGATGGCGGACGCGCTCCGATACGAGTCGTTTTCCACCATGGCCAGCTCCCCGATCATGCTCCCGGAGGATATCTGCGCTATGAAGACATGCCTGCCGTCCTCGGATTTCTTCTGAATCTCTATCATCCCGCTTACTACATAGTACATGCTGTTGCCGAAGCTGTCCTCGGTTATGAGGACATCGCCTTTCTTAATCTTCTCGTATTCCATGAGCTTGGCGATTATGCCCCTGTCCTCGGAAGAAAATTGGCTGAAAACCCTGATGTTGGCCATGAAAGAATTCTTCTTCGCCGTATCCATTCTAACCCTCTCCTCTAAGTCTTTTACGCCGGGGGGGCGCCGATGAAGCGCACTCTGTGCGTTCATGGCGCAAGTAAGCAGTATATATCCTTGATAAATACCACAAAAAGCGCCGTTGAACAACTTAGGAAGGGTTCTTGTCGAAGGAATAAAGTAGAATTGCGCTATGACCAACGAAAGAGCTGCCGACAAAATTTTCGCTCTGTTCATTTTTTTGCCGTTTATGGGGGTGACGCAGTTCGTTATGGCCAACACAGTCGGGCTAAAAGCGTCGGTCGTCGCCGGGTCGGTCGGGTTGGCTGGCTGGTTTGTCGCGCTGGTTTTTACGGTTTTTCGGGGCGGCATTCTTTCCGGCTTCCCTCGCTGGTTCGCCGCGGTGTTCGGGCTTTTTGCAATCTGGGTTTTTTGGATAACATCGCTCCCCCCGTATTTTCGAGACGACCTGATAATCCATCTGGAGCTTCCCAAAACCATCCTTCGCGCCGGGAGCTGGGTCTCGATTCCCTTCCAGCCCTCATCCGTCTTTCCCAACATTCTCGCCCCGATTAACTTGGTGTTGGTGAACGCCGGCCTTGAACGGGCCGTGTCGGTTATCCCGGCGCTTTTTTATCTGGCCTCCGCGCTCCTTTTGGCGCGATGGGCCGCGGCGGAGTACGGGGCGGGATGGGGCGTTTTCTCGGCCTGCGCGATTCTTCTGGAACCGATCTTTTTCCGGTTGTCCACCACCGCCTATAACGACCCGGCGGTGATGTTCCTTTCATGCGCCGGGAGCTATTATTTTTGGAAATATTTCAGGGACGGGCGGGGGACGGACGGTTACAAAGGAGCCGTGGCTTTTGCCGCGGGAAGCGCCATTAAGTACAACGCCGGGCTTTTGCTGGTGACAACGCTTGTGATTTTATTTGCGGACTCTTTAAGAACGCGGACTTTTGGCCCCCGCATACGCGTGTTTCTGGTCTCGGTGCTTGCGGTGGGACTTTTTTGCGGGCCGTGGTGGGTTAGGTTCGCCCACGAGCATCCGTCGGCCCCCACCTACTTTCTCAAAGGGCCGATGCAGGAGCGGGTCTTGTTTTGCGGCGAGTCGTTTGCCTATGCGCTCGCCTCGCCGGTGCGGCTTTTTTTCGAGGGGGAGGAGGGGAAGATGTGCGCCTACGACGGCGGGCTGAATCCTTTCCTCCTAATATTCGGCGTATTTTGTCTGCCGATTGTCGGGGCGGCGACGGACAAAAGATTCTTGTTGGCGTCGGCGGCGCTTTTTATGGCGACGGCCTCGCTTTTGTTTCCCATAACGGGAAGATACTTTTTGCCCGTGGCGCCGACGCTCGTTTTTCTCTCGGCGGGATTTTTGTTCGCCGCGTCGAAATGGCGAAATCTGGCGGCGGTCGCGCTGGCGTCCGCGTTGTTGGTTTTCAGCGCGCAGGGGTATGCGCGGGCCGCGTGGCGGTTTAACGGGTGGGACTTTCTTTTGGGGAGGGAGTCCCAAAACGCGTTCCTGGCGAAGAACATAGCGGGATACGGCGCGACGATGTTCGCAAACCAAAGGCTCGCCCAAAACAGCGTCGTTTATTATGTTTTCTTGGGCAATCAAGTTTATTATAGCTCCGTGCCGTATTACTACGACTCCTACTGGGACGGCGCGACATTTATCAGGCTTTTTAAGCCGGAGGCGGACAACGATTATGCTTACAGGGAACTCGGCACAAGGAACATCACGCATGTTATTTACAACAAAAAAATGATGGATAACTTTCTGGCGCGGAGCGGCACGAGGGAAAAATTCTCCGCCTTTAAGGAGCGATATGCCACCACGCTTTACGGCGACAACGGCGCCGAACTATTGGAGCTGGTGAAGCAAAGGCCATGAAAAAATTGCGGGCGTCAATTTTGGCAACCTTGGCGATGGCTCTCCTTTCGGCTTGCGGCGCCGGCTCTTCTAGTCCAAGCGCCGGCACAATTACGAGCACGGGTACGAGCACAATTACAATTACGACCACCGGCACCGCGACAAATACCATTACCTCCACGACCACCAACACTTCCACCGGAGGCAAGACGGGCGTCCCGGTCATATCCGGATTGGCTTTGTATGAAAAGCTTGTTTATGACAAAAACGGGCTCACCGGGTCGGTGTTCAACCAGCCTATCCGTTATGCAAAAGTGGAGGTGGTTCAAAACGGCGTCCACGTCGTCACGGGAAGCACCGACGCAAACGGCAACTACTCAGTATCCGCTCCCGGTTCCGGCGGCTCCATTTTCGTGAGGGTGTATACCGACACGGCCTCGCCGTTTTCGGCCACGGTTTCGGACGGAAGCGGCGCCATGTATTCCGTTCGCTCGCCAGAATCCGCGTATAAAGTCGGTGACTCCGTGCAGGTAAATTTATTGGCTTCAAAAACGGACACGGGGCCGGCCTTTAACATATTGGACGACCTAATAAGGGCTCAGGACGTCGACAACTCCCTGGCGGGCGGGTATCCGCAAAAAATAATCGCCACGTGGTTCTCCGGGAACACCGACGGAACATATTACAACCAGGGGACGGGGAAAATTACCATCCTAGGGGCGACCACCGACGCGGCCGGCGGCTCCGACGCCTATGACGACGCGGTCATACTGCACGAGATGGGACATTACACGGCGGCCAATTTTTCCAAGGACGAATCCCCCGGCGGCCAACACTCAATAATCAAGCATTATCCTGACTTAAGGCTCACCTGGTCCGAAGGGTGGGCCACATTTTTTTCCAGCATGTCGAGAAGCATGCGCCCGATAACCGCTTCGCTCGAAGCCCCCCAGTGGTACATCGACACGCCCGGTTGGGCCGGATTATCCGGAAACACTTTTGCCTTTGAAATAGACGCTCCGTCGTACCTTACCTATGCCACCGGGGCGGACAACGAGCTGGCGGTCTCAAACGTCCTTTGGCACATCTTTGCCTCCGGCGGGGCCTCGACCACAAGCCCGTATCTAGGGCTTGGCTCCGCGAATATATGGTCGGTTTTTTCGTCGTACCTTACGTCCCTGCCATCCCCGCAATATGCGACATTGGAATCGTTTTGGGACGGCTGGTCGGTTAGATATCCGCAATCGGTCGGTCAGCTCACCCCTATTTTGCTGGACAGGAAGATTGTGTATTCCGCCGACCAGTACGAATCGGACAACTCAATCGCCCAGGCGCCTTTGGTCCCGGTTGGGATGAGCGAAAATCACACGTTTTTCCCGGCCGGGGACAAAGATTATTTCAAAGTAAGCGTTACCGACGGAGTCCAATACACGTTCCTGACAACAGTTTCGAACGGGGCTGACACGATGCTCACCATTTTTGATTCCGACGGCAAGACCGTCCTCGCCCAAAACGACGACATCGACCCGGTGGTCGACCCCAACAACAAGGCGTCGAAAATCGTTTGGAGCGCGAACGGCACGAAGACCGTCTATGTTGTATGCGAACCGTATAGGGTGTACACCACCGCCGACATATTTTTGTACGGCATGGCTGGCGGCTCGTCGCCCGGAGTAACGAGATACGGCTCCTATACAATCTCAATCACCTCCCCATAGTCTTAGTTTTTGAGAATGGCATTCTAAGCGCACATATAACATATTGTTTTGTTATGCGTTGCATTGGAATGAGGGATAAGCTAACTTGACATTAACTATTAGTAGGGGTAGTATGCATATGTATTGTCTAAACAAAATAATAAGGGAATATCATAATGCTTAATATAACGGATGCGGAAATAAAACGTAAAATAGAGTTTCAAAACCCGTGGTGGGAAACTTCTTCTATTTATTCCGATCAAAAGCTTATGACCCCTAGGGCTTATCTGCCGCTCTTTTTTAATCTTTTTGCCAAGACCAGCATTAAGAGGGCGGTAGTGTTGATGGGGCCGCGCCGAATCGGAAAAACTATTATGCTTTTCCATTCCATACAAAAGCTTATTGACGAAGAAGGGGTTAGCGCAAAAGACATAATCTATTTTTCAATAGACTCTCCGAATTTTACAGGCATGGCGCTTGAGCGCCTAATAGAGGTAGCAATCGGTAAAAACTTAAAAAGATCCCTTAAAGGGGTGTATGTGTTTTTTGACGAAATTCAATATTTAAAAGGGTGGGAAATTCATCTCAAAACCCTTGTGGATAATTATCCGGGAATAAAGTTTGTCGCGTCCGGTTCCGCCGCGGCGGCATTAAAGCTAAAAAGCCGAGAATCCGGCGCCGGAAGGTTTACAGAATTTCTCCTCCCCCCACTAACTTTTTTTGAGTTTCTTCAGCTTCAAGGGAAAAATGAATTAATCCAATTCAAACCGCAGGGGAAATATTTTCATGACTTGAATAAAGAATTCATTAATTATTTAAATTACGGCGGCTATCCAGAAGCGATTTTTTCCCCGGAGATGCGCGAGAATCCGTCACGATTTATCCAAAGCGATATTATTGACAAGGTATTGCTTAGAGATTTGCCTAATCTGTATGGGATAAAGGACGTTCAAGAGCTATACCGATTGTTCACAATGCTTGCTTTCAACACGGCACAAGAGGTTTCATTAAATGAACTTTCAAAAAGTTCCGGAGTGGAAAAGCCCACCTTAAGCCGATACATGGAATATCTTGAGGCCGCCTTTTTAATCAGGCGTTTGTACAGGATTGATGAAAAAGCCAATAGGTTCAAGCGGGATAGGATGTTCAAAGTTTATCTTACTAACGCCTCTATGAGGCCGGCTATCTTCGGCCAAATTAATGCGGAAGACGATTCTATGGGGGCATTAACGGAAACCGCAATCTACAGCCAAATGTTGCATTTCGAGGAAGACTGGCATTATGCAAGATGGAAAAATGGAGAGGTGGATTTCGTAACGTTGGAAAAAAACAAACCAACTGGTTGTCTGGAAGTGAAATGGTCTGACAACACTTTAAACGATTCTAGGAAAATTAAGGGACTGATAGATTTCGTTAGCAAACACGCTTCAACACGAAATGAGGCTATTGTAACTACGCGCTCAGTTATAAAAGAAGAGAAAATACAAGGTGTAAACGTGTTTTATGTTCCCTCCAGCTTTTATTGTTTGTTTAAGGGGGAATTTAATTTAGGGGAGAAATTTTCTAGCAATGATCTGCGGTTTGATGATTTTTTTAAACGTGACAAAACAGAGGGAAAAAGGGGAGAACGATGAGCGATAAAAAGACGACGCTGGCCGTAATGGGGGGTAGCAGGGCGTACGACCTGCTGGAGGCGAAGAGTTTCGGGAAGGCCGATAAAAAACCGCGCACGCTAAAAACTCCGTTCGGCGAGAGCGCGCCCGTAAGGTTGTTTGCCGGCGACGGGTTCGACTATTACTTCATGTCGAGGCACGGCGAAAAGGGGTACGAGCTTTCCGCGCCCGGCGTGAATTACCGAGCCAACGTCTGGGCTTTGAAAAAACTCGGAGTGGAGAGAATAATCGCCTGGAGCGGCCCCGGTGCCATCAACCATGCCATGACGCCGGGAATGTTCGTCGTGCCGCACGACATAATAGACCACACGAAAAACAGGCCGTCGAACTTCTTCGAGGGAACCGGGATGGGGTTTATAAGGATGAGCGATCCGTTCTGCCCGGAACTGCGCGTGGCTTCCGTCGCCTCGATAACGTCGAACGGAGGCGTCTGTCATGACGGCGGGGTGTATGTCTGCACGGAGGGGCCGCGGCTCGAAACGCCGGCGGAGATAAAAATGTTTGCCGCGTGGGGGGCGGATCTTGTGGGCATGACCCTGGTGCCGGAGGCGTTCTTGGCGCGTCAGATGGAGATGTGCTACGCCGCAATTTGCCTTTCCACAAACTTTGCCGAGGGGGTTAAGCCGCGAGTTTTCAAGACGGGCGAACTTTTCGAGGGGATGATGAACGAGGCGGAAAAGGAGACGGTCGAAACGTCGCTCGCAAATCTGCCGGCCATACTCGGGAGCGTCCTGCACAAGCTTTCCGGCGCGAGGCGCGGGTGCAAATGCGGGCAGGCCATGGAGAGGTACAGGAAAAGCGGGGCGATAAAAAATCCGCTGGACGCCGCCCGCTAGCCTTTTTTGGCGTGACCCGCGTAGCAGTAGGCGCAGGCTGATAGGCAGGTGCCGTTGGTTCCGATGTCCCTGCTTGTGGAGCAAAGGCAAAATTTGCGCTGTCCCTTGTCCTTCGCCGCCGAGAGCGCGGTTCCCCAAAGTTCGTTTATCAACGCGGCGTCAACGCACGCTCCCGGTCGCACCCCTATCCCGGAGTAATCGTGTTCTGGCGCGCAGGAGAAAATATCCATTCCGGCGTCTCGCGCGACCTTTGCCATGTTTTCCAAAAGGCGGATCGTCTCCGGGTTTTGGGCCGCGTTTTTGTCGAATTCAAAACCGTCGAGTTTGGCGAAGTTGCGATCGGTTTTTTTGTAATATTCGACAAGGCTTGTCATCACACGCTCCGTGCGGCCGGAAAGTTTTCGGCACAATGTCGAGAACGTTTCACGGTGAAAGTCGTGGTCGGTTTTGTTGGAAATTATAATCGGGTCGTAGCGCCAGACCACGCGGCGCGGGCCGAGCATGTCGCTTAATTTTAGAAAAGTTTTTATTCTTTCGTCAAGCGGCGGGATTCCGGCCTCTATCTCGCGCGGGTATCCGTTTAAAGTAAATTGAAAGTAATATCGAAATCCTAGCTCATCCAGCTCCTTAAGGCGCGGCATTATGGGCGCGGCATTTTTCGTCCAAAAAACAATCGCGTCCACGTCCTCCGGCTTTAGGGATATGGTGGAAATTTGGTTCGGGTTGTAAGGATTCTTTACGGCGCAAAACCCCTCGGCGATCCTGTCAAAAAACCATTCGGAGAAAAACGCCGGGATGTCGGTTCTTCTGCTCGCGCTTATTATCATCGTTGTTAATTAAGTTATATGGGAACAGTAGGTGATTATCAAGTAGTCCGGCGGATTCCGGCCCGGATAAAAAAAGGGGGCGGTTGGAGCCGCCCCCGATGGTTTGTCGTTAAATTTTTCCGGCTTTTTGGTCTTCGAGAGCCTCTTTGTGGCTCAGCCGAATCTTCTTGGTGCGCTGGTCAACGTCTATGATTTTCACCAAAAGCTCGTCCCCTTCGGAACAAACGTCCGTCACGCGGTCAATCCTGTTCGGCGACATGTGGGAGATGTGCACGAGTCCTTCCGTCCCGGGGGATATCTGCACGAACGCGCCGAAGTCGACGATTCGCGTGACCTTCCCCATGAAAACTTTGCCTATCTCGGCGGGCATGACGATGTTTTCGACCATCGTCTTGGCCTTTTGCGCGTCTTCCAGGTTTGCCGCGAATATCTTCACGGTTCCGTCGTCCTCGATGTCAATCTGGCTGTTGGACGCCTCGGTGATGCTCCGGATAATTTTGCCTCCTGGTCCGATCACGGCGCCAACCATGTCGGAGGGAACCTTCACGATTATCATACGCGGCGCGTACAGCGAGATGTCGTCTTTTGGCTTCGGCAACGCGGCGGCCATCTGGTCGAGTATGTGCATCCTGGCGATGTTCGCCTGCGCGAGCGCGTCCTTCATTATCTGCATCGAAAGGCCGATGGTCTTGATGTCCATCTGGATGGCCGTTATTCCCTTGCGGGTGCCGGCCACCTTGAAGTCCATGTCGCCGAGCGCGTCCTCAAGGCCGAGGATGTCGGTGATGATGGCGGTCTTGTTCCCTTCCGCGACGAGTCCCATGGCGACCCCGGCTACCGGCGCCTTTATCTGCACTCCCGCGTCCATAAGCGCCAATACGCCGCCGCAAACGGAGGCCATCGAGGAGGAACCGTTGGATTCCATAACCTCGGAAACTATGCGAACGGTGTAGGGGAACTTGTCTTTTTCCGGCAGACAGAAGCTCACGGCCCTCTCCGCCAGCATTCCGTGTCCTATTTCGCGCCTGCCAGGACCGGGTTGGAATTTAACCTCGCCGACCGAGAATGGGGGGAAATTGTAGTGGAAATAATAAGCCTTGTCGCTTTTGCCCTCTATGCAGTCTATCAACTGCTCGTCCTGCCCGGTGCCGAGCGTCACGGCCACAAGCACCTGCGTCTCGCCCCTTGTGAAGAGCGCCGAGCCGTGCGCGCGCGGCAACACGCCGGTGCGGATGGTGATAGGCCTCACGTCGGTTAGGCCTCGCCCGTCGGCGCGCTTCCCCTCGTTTAGAATCATCAGGCGCACAACCTGTTGCTCCACGTCCTCGTATGCGTCTTTTATGGTGCCTTCGAGCGTCGCGCGGTTTTCGTCGGTGGTGAGCTCCTTTATTATCTTTGCCTTAATCTCGGAAAGACTGTCGGATCTTTTGTGTTTTTCAGGGATGCAGACCGCGGTCTTTATCTCCGCGCCGTATTTGACACGAATCTGCTCGTGAATGTCGGTTTCTCTGACGGCGGCGGTGAACTTCATTTTTTCCTGCGGGTTCCTGGACGACAGCTCGACTTGCGCGGCGCAGAGTTTTTTTATCTCGGCGTGCGCTATTTCAAGAGCCTCCACCAGCTTGGCCTCGGTGACTTCGAGGCACTCCCCCTCCACCATGGTTATGGCGGTTGCGGTTCCGGCAACGACTATGTCCAGCGCGCCCTTCTTGCGTTGTTCGCGGGTCGGGTTGACGACAAAGGCGCCGTCCACCATCCCCATCCTTACGGCCCCAACCGGGCCGAGGAACGGGATGTCCGAAAGCAGTAGGGCGGTAGACGCGGCGTTAACCGCCAGGACGTCCGGCTCGTTCTCGCCGTCGTATGAGAAGGTGTACATGAACACCTGTGTTTCGTTGTTGAAGCCGTCCGGAAACAGCGGGCGTATCGGCCTGTCCGCAAGCCTGGAAACAAGCACTTCCCTGTCGCCGGGCCTTCCCTCGCGCCTTAGGAAGCCGCCGGGTATCCTGCCGGAGGCGTAAAATTTTTCCCTGTAGTCGATGGTGAGCGGAAAGAAGTCAAACCCAGGTTTGGGCTTGGTCGCGCCCGTGGCGGCGCTGAACACCATTGTGTCGCCGCATCTAACCATCACGGAGCCGCCCGCCTGGCGGGCGATTTCCCCGGTCTCAAACGTTATTTTTTTTTGGCCTATCTCGACCGTTATCGTATCCTTCATTAGATTTCTCCTTTATATCCCCTGCCTAAGCGCGTGACTAAAGCCTAAAATTCGCGCGTTGCGAACCGTGGCTTTTTACGGGGGTCCGAGTTCCGCGCATGGAAAACTCGGCCTCTCCCTATAACGTTTGCCGGTGGGTTGATAAGCTCAAGAAAGGCTACGGGAATCATAGGACTTTTTCGAGAAACCTGCCGGACATTGGCCGGATAAGGAACTATTTCCTTATCCCCAACGCTTCTATGGTCTTTTTATAGTCGTCGAAGCTCTCGCTCTTAAGGTAGTCAAGCAGGCGTCTGCGCTGGTTGACCATCATCAAAAGGCTTCGCCTTGAGTGATTATCCTTCTTGTGAGTTTCGAAATGCTTCGAAAGCTGTTGAATCCGTCCGCTAAGAATGGCGATTTGGACTTCGGAGGAACCCGTGTCTTTTTCGTCCCGCCTGAATTTGCCGATTATTTCCGTTTTAACTTGTTTTGCTAGACCCATAACTCCTTCTCCATTATTCTTTATACCTTTTTACTACAGCCGAAATTTGTACCATATTCACGCCGTATTTGCAAAGTATTTATAAAAGCCATCCTTGTCGGCCCCGTTCTCCAACGGCGGGAATGTCCGAATTGTCCGTTTTGTCCGAATTGTCCGATTTTTTAAAAAGTGTCGTTTCCGCAAAGGCTGGGACCCAGCCCATTTGTTTTCCGTCGGTTGCGATTTCAAGCTGTCCGATTTGTCCGATTTTTTTTGCATTTTTGTATTTGGTGGCGTGGACTTCAGTCTGCGTTGCGCCCAAAGGGCGCAAGAGTTTAAGTTTAACCGCCAAGGAGCCAAGGCCGCCAAGGGGGGAAGATTTATCCGCCCTGCTACACCCGTAAAGGAATATTCGTTTTAAGCGGCTACGCTGGACACCTTCACTAGCGTTCCGGCGCAGATTCACGCAGATTAATATTCCTGGGAGCGCGGCCATCTTGGCCGCTTTAGAAGGGCCCGGGCCGGAGGCCCGCGTTCCCAGGGGGAATCTTCGCAATCAGCGGATTATTTTTTATCACCGTCTCGCTTCCGTCTTCTTTTGTTTACTTGTCACTTTAATAATCATCCACCACTATATGCACCGCCGCCTCGGGTTGGAGGGTTTTTGCCATTTTTGGTATTTACTGGCGATTATGTTTATTCCGGCGGGGTCGAATGCCTCGAAACATCTCGGCGCGACGCGCCAAGCACAGGTGAAAACCTGTTGACCAAGTATACAACAAGCCTGATAGGTTCGCATGTATTATTTTGACGATTTCGGCCTTTTGTGCGTTTTGCGCCGGAACGAAGTGAAGGCGTCTCATCCGCCAGGAAAAGGGGTGCGTCCCCTTTTTCCCACATTTTTCGTCCCGCTAAAATTTGTCACATATTATTTTTTTGACATCCAAATGCCAATTCCAGAATTGAATATTAGGCTTATCCATTTGCAGTATTTTTGTTGAATTGTCATTGATCTTGTCGGGGTTCGGAGCGATTATCGCTGGAATTTGTTTTTCGGATATTTCTTCTTTTATGTATTTTGCAATTATCCCAATCATAAGCTTGTCGTAAAACACCATCAAAAACAAGGGTGCGGCGAAAAGCGGAACGACGATTATGCAAGTAAACTTGTTCTGTAAAACGACATATCCATAAAATAAACCAAGAGCAGTAAAATATATCGTATAAATTTGGTAGCGCATCTGAAGTTTGAGGTTGATTTCATTTCTCATTGCCCCAAACTCGGCAAGCACAACCATGAGCCGATCATTTTCCATTGAGAAATTATACGCGTCTTTTGTTGATTTCTGTAATTTTCCCTAACCAATTACCGTAATGCTACAACGCAACATCCAGTCTTTTGCCTCCGGGAAGGGCAATTTTTATTTGAGGGCGACTTCCAACGGATGGTTCTTTAGGGAGCCGACCTTGAGGATTGAAAAGCCAAGCACATTCCCTTCGGCGTCCACCTTCTCCATCACATGGTCGTTGTCGGTTTCGCGGAAATAGCCGACCTTTCTATCAAAGGTGACTTCAAGGAAGTCCCCTTCGGGGTCGTACCAGAGCTTAATTATTTTTTGTTCCATATCATTTCACCTTTTTTGATTCTATCAGTTAAATATGCAGTTAGCAAAAAGACATCAACATCCCCTTTTTTCACCACGGCGCAAAGATACTTTTCCCCCGCCGGAGTTGCGCTGAAAAAGCGGTAGTACAAAAACGCCTTGTCATCGCTTTGTGAACGTAGCACTTTTTCCGGGTTTTTAAGGGTTTCCACTATCGCCGCTTCCATGCCGGACAATTCGGGATGTTCCAAGATATGCGCCAACCTTTCGTCGGTTATCCGTATCGAAACGCCGCGATAATCGGATTCAAATTTCATCTTTCGTTTACCATGCCGCCGAAGTCCGGGTTAATCCAGCGCGGCGACCTCGTACTCCTCGTCCGGCACGTCGACGTCCACGTTTATCGTGAAGTTGAAGTTGCGCTCGCTCTCCAATTTTTCCAGATAGTTGTTTCCCTCCTCGTAAAGGGCGGTGGCTATCCTTTGCGACACGGTTATCTGCAACGCGCTGGCGTCCGGTTTTTTTCGCACCACGCGCTCTATCTCCCGAAATATCTCGTGGCAAATCGTCTTGGGCGACTTTACGAACCCCTTGCCGTCGCAGTGAGGGCAGGGCATGCAGAGGGTTTTTGTGAGGCTTTCCCTCGTCCGCTTCCTCGTCATCTCCACAAGCCCCAGCTCGGACACGCGAAGGATTGTGGCGCGCGCGCGGTCGGGCTTTAGCGCCTGCTCCAGCGCGAGGTAGACCTTCTCCTTGCTAACCTCCTTCTCCATGTCTATGAAATCGATGATGATTATCCCGCCGAGGTTTCTAAGCCTCAACTGGTACACAATCTCCTTCACCGCCTCCAGGTTGGTTTTGAGAATCGTCTCCTCCTGGCTCCTTTTTCCGACGAATTTGCCGGTGTTTACGTCTATGGTGGTCAGCGCCTCCGTCTGGTCGATGACTATGTACCCGCCGGATTTCAGCCAGACCTTTTTGCCGAGCGCGCGCTCGATTTCTATCTCGACCGCGTACGACTCGAATATCGGCTCGCTCCCCTTGTAAAGCTCCACCGGGGGTTTCGGGTCGCCTATGAAGTTGTTCATGAACTCCTCGCACCGATGATGATCCTCCTCCGAGTCAATGATGACCTTCTCCACGTCTTTCCCGCACAGGTCGCGGAGCGAGCGCAGGACGATGTCCAAGTCGCCGTGGATGAGGGAGGGGGCTTTTACGCGCTCGTTTTTCGCGAGGGTTTTTTCCCACATTCTTTCGAGGAAATCCACGTCGCGCTTTAAATCCTCCTCCGCGGCCCCTTCGGCGGCGGTGCGGATGATGAACCCCTGCGCGGGGTTGCGGATGGAGTCCACCACGGCCTTCAGGCGGTCCCTTTCGGCGGGGTCCTCTATTCGGCGGGATATCCCCACGTGGTCCACGAGCGGCATAAACACAAGATACCGCCCCGGAAGGGTGATGAACGTGCTTATCCTCGTTCCTTTCGTCCCTATCGGATCCTTGATGACCTGGACCATGATTTCCTGTCCCTCTTGGAGAATCTCCTCGATGGGCGGAATCTCCTGCGCCTCCATGACGTGGTCTTCCGCCAGGTCGTCCTCGTCCGGTTCCTCGTGTTCGGGCGACTTTGAGAAATCCGGGACGAAGCCGTACTCGCTGGGGCTGATGTCGTTTTTGTGAAGGAATCCGGATTTTTCAAGCCCGATGTCCACGAACGCCACCTGCATTCCGGGCAGAACCTTTGTGACCCTGCCCCTGTAGATGTTGCCGGCTATCCTTCGCTGTGTGGTGCGCTCGATGAAAATTTCGTTGATGCTTCTATTTTCAAGAACCGCCACGCGCGTCTCAAAAGGCTCCACGTTAATTATTATCTCGTTACCCACTATTTTCCTTCATGTTTAAGTGTAAGTTTTTGCCGCGCACAGGCGGGCCAAGTGTCGTTAATTTGACTTATTCCGAATGTGAGGTTAGATTATAGCTATGTTTGGATTAGGTTTTCCAGAGTTATTGCTTATTTTTCTAATTGTTTTTATCCTTTTCGGGGCTAACAAACTCCCCCGGCTTGGAGCCGGCCTCGGCGAGGCCATCAGGAATTTCTCCCAAGCGATGAAAGGCGAAAAACCTGCGGACAAGGATAAGCAGGATGTTTCGGAGCAGAAGCCTCCGAAGCACATCGGCTAAACAAGCCTCTTTTCCCGCGTAAAGTTGGAGTGGATTGAATGTTTGGCATAGGCGTTCCGGAACTTGTCCTGATATTGATAGTGGCGCTTATATTCATCGGTCCCCAAAAACTCCCCCAGGTCGCCCGCATGTTCGGCAAAAGTTACAGGGAATTCCAAGGTGCGCTTGACGGCGTGAAAAGGGATTTCCACGAGGCTGGCGATTCGATTAAGCAGGACGTAGAGGCCTCCCTTGCGGAGGAGCATCCCGACGACGTGCATCTTGCGCACCACCCGGAAAAGAAAACCGACTCTCTTCCCGGCAAATAGCCCTCTTCTTTTCGATTCCCAGAAATTCGAGCTTTACAATATTTAACTTAGCGAATATAATTCAAGGAATTGTTGCCCGAATATAAATTTGGGGGAAACAAAGGGGTGATTCTTTCTTTTTCTTTCCTTTTCTTGGCTTTGCTATAAAAAGGAGTTTGGGTTGTGCGTTGGTTCAACAATCGTTCTGTCGGCGTAAAAGTCGCCGTAACCCTGGCCGTAGTCTACATATTTATGTCGGTTGTGAACATCTTATGGCTCGCCCACAAACAAGAGGAACAGGAGCTAAGCAAAGCCCAATCATACGCCACCGGCGTCGCCAACACGGTGCTGAGTTCGCTCAACACCATGATGGAAAAAGGGTTCATCGACCAGCGCGGCTTTTTCATAGACCTCATCAAGGCCACCAAGGGAGCGGAGCAACTTAGGGTCTTCAGGAGCAAATCGGTCACCGAACAATACGGCGAGGGGGAGCCGGGCGAGCAACCGGTGGACGACATTGACCGCGAGGTTCTGGAAACCGGAAAAACTATTTTTAAGGTTTACAAAGAGGGGGGCGAGAGGAAGCTCCGCGCGGTTATCCCGTTCATAGTGACCACAGACCGGGGGGGGATTGACTGCACCGTCTGTCACACCTCGCCGGAGGGTACGGTCAACGGCGCGATGAGCGTTGTCATGTCGCTAAAGGCCGCCGACGCCGAGTCCGACCGCACAACCATGTTGCAAAGCCTGTTGTTCTTGGCCGAGCTATTAATCGTTCTCGTTGTGCTTGGTCTTGTCATCCGCGTCTTTATGACACGGGTGCTGAAGGAGATAGCAAGTGGGATGGAGGCCAGCTCCGGCGTGGTTCACGACACTTCGGGTCAGGTTGCGGAGTCCAGCGGGAGCCTGGCCTCGGCCTCGTCCCAACAGGCGGCGTCGGTGGAGGAGGTCTCGGCCACAATCGCCGAAATATCGCAGACCGCCCTTGCGAACGCGGATGACGCCCGCAAATCGATGGTCAGCATGAAGGAGGCAACCGCGCTGGTGAACGAAGGGTTGGTCTGTTCGGAAGAGATGGTGCGCGCCATAGACGCGATAGCAAAAAGCTCGACCGAGACTTCCCGAATCATCAAGACCATAAACGAAATATCTTTCCAGACCAATCTTCTGGCGCTCAACGCCGCCGTGGAGGCCGCCCGCGCCGGGGAGGCCGGCAAAGGGTTCGCGGTCGTGGCCGAGGAGGTGCGCAACCTGGCCCAGCGCGCCGCCGCCGCGTCAAAAGAAACCGAGGGGCTTATGTCGGAATCCGCGCGGCACACGCAGGCCGGCAGGGATCTCGTAAACAAGGTGGCGCAATCGCTCAAAAAGATTTCCGCCGCATCCGAACAGGTCGCTGTTGGAATGGCTAAAATGGTGACCGAATCAGAACATACGGCGGAGGGGGTCAGCCAAGTGAGGACCGCCATCGACCAGATAAGCTCGCTTTCGCAACAACTGGCCTCCAACTCCGAGGAGTCCGCCTCCGCGTCGGAAATGCTTTCGAACCAGGCGGAGGAACTTGGCAAGCTCGTCGCGGAGCTGGAAATCCTTTTGGAAGGAAGGGAAAGCTGACCGTTAGCCGATTACCCTCATCGTTTTTGGCAACCCGGCTGAAATCAGGTCGCAACCTTTGGAGGTCACCTCCACCACGTCCTCTATTCTCACGCCGCCCACGCCTGGCAGGTATATTCCCGGCTCGATGGTGAACACCATCCCCTCGCGGGCAACCTCCTGCGACCTTGCGTTTAGGGCCGGCGCCTCGTGGATGTCCAGTCCCACGCCGTGTCCCGTGCCGTGTCCGAAATATTTTCCGTAGCCTTGCTTTGTGATGAAATCTCGCGCGGCGGCGTCGATGTACCTAAGCGGCACGCCGGGGGCTGTTCTGGCGATTGCGCGCATGTTTGCCTCCAGCGTCACCTCGAAAATCTCCCGCATCTTCGGTTTGGGCCTGCCCATAAAAAGCGTTCTGGTGTTGTCGGAGTGGTATCCGTCCAGCACCCATCCCCAGTCCAATATGACCACGTCCCCTTTTAGGATTTTTTTCCTGCTCGCGACGCCGTGCGGCAACGCCGACCGTTTGCCGGAGGCCACGATGAAGTCGAACGCGGGTTTCTCCCCGCCGGAGAGCTTTAGCGCGTACTCAAGCTCCGCGGCCACGGCGCTTTCCTCCTTGCCGGGGGAAAGAACGCGGTCTATCTTTGAAAAAATTTTTTCAAGAAGCCCGAAGTTGCGCCTTATCAGCGCCGTTTCCCCCGCGTCCTTTATCATGCGCAATCCCTCCACCAATCCGCACGGAACCCAGCGCACCCCCGAAGACGCTTTTTTTAACTGCGCCATGAGGTTGACCGTAAGATGTTTGTCCTCGAACCCGGCCCGTTTTGCGCGGCTTTTTTTCGTCTGTTTCCCTATCTCCTCGGCGAGAGGCCCGTTTAATATCTCGCTTCGCATCGAGGTCACCTGTTCGGCCACCTGCGACGCGTATCGGAAATCGGTGTACAAGACGGCGTCCTTGCCCGTCACTATGACGGCTCCGTTCGAGCCGCTGAAGCCGGTCAGGTAGCGGACGTTTGTAAGGTTGAATGTCGCGAACGCGTCCAGTTGGGCCGCCGCCATAGCCTCCCGAAGTTTTTTAAGCCTGTTGCGAAACGCCGAGGGAGCCGAGCCGTCACGTCGCTTTGTCATTTGCCTCTCGCCTTGGGGCCGAACCCGGCGGCGGCCCTTAGGGCTATCAAATATCCCTCCGTGCCGAACCCGGCCACGATTCCGGCGGCGATGTCCGAAAGGTAGGAGTGCGCCCTGAACTTCTCCCGCGCGAAGATGTTGGAGATGTGAACCTCTATGAACGGGGTCTTCACCGCCGACAGCGCGTCGCGAATCGCTATGCTGGTGTGCGTGTACGCGCCGGGATTTATGACGATAGCGTCCGCCTTGCCGAGGAGCGATTGTATTTTGTCCACTAGCTCCCCCTCGCCGTTGGATTGGAAAATCTCAAGCCCCACCTTGAGTTTTTTCGCCTCCGCAACGAGGCATTTGCAAAGCTCCTTGTAATCCACCTTGCCGTAGACCTTTTTTTCGCGGACTCCGAGCATGTTGATGTTCGGGCCGTTTATGACGATGATTTTTTTCATTTGGACTATCCTTTCATCATTCTCGTGGCGTTGTTCAACCATTTTTCAAGCGTCTCGACCGTCCGCGTGTCGCGGGGTGTGGCGGCCTCCTCATCCGTTAAAACCGGCGTTTGAGTTTCGACAGTCGCCGGTTCGTCCACAGTTTCTAAAATAGGGGCTTCCGGCCCGGCCTCGGAAAGCATTATAACTTCCGGTTCGTGCGTCGCCTCGGCTTCCGGCTCGATTATTATTTCTTCCGCGGGCGCGGGTTCAATTTCTTCGTCAAGGGGAGCCGGGGAAAAGCCGGCAAGGATTCTTTTTGCGAGCAGGTTTTCCGGGTCGGATTCGACGACGCGGGTCAAAATCTCCCTGGCCTCGTCCGTTCTGCCCAGCGCCGCCAGGGCGCGGCCTTTTAGCGTCAGCGCGCTACCAAGTTTGGGGTGTCGCCTCAGCCCTTTTTCCAGAACGTCCAAAGCCAGTTTCTTCTTTCCGAAGCGCAGACATTCGGAGGCCATGGAAACGAACACGAAGGACGAGGGGTTTTTTGCCAGAATCCCTCTGTAGTGGTGAAGAACGTCAACTTGGGTCACGCGTTCAATCTACCACACCGCAAAATATGAAAAAAGCTCAACCCGTCGGGAGGGATGAGAGTTGAAAGACGCGCTTACATTCCGCTGTTCTTTTTTGCCTCGTCCATCACGGAGGTGGTGACGGAGGACAGCCCTTTTTCGGCGGCCATATTTTCTATCCTTTTTCGCACCATCGGCCTCACAAAGACGGGGACGTTTTTCAGCCGAGCTTCTGCTTCCGCCTCCCAGGTGATTACCCCCGGTTTTTTTTCTTCTCCGGTCATCAGGGAGTCCTTGAGAACCTCCATCGGTTGGGCGGGCTCTTTTCTGCCGCCGACCTGCACGCCGAGGCTCTTTACTAGCTGGGCCTCCATCTGGTTGATCAACATGGCGAAGCTGTTGCCGCATTTCTTGCAGACAAAAACCAGCCCCGCAGAGCCGTCCGCGTCCCCCTCGGCGTCCTTAAACGTCATCTGTTCGTCGCATTTCACGCACAACAATTTCATGTCATTTCTCCAATGAAATTAAAGGGTCCGTCCGGGCGATTCGCCAAGAAAACCGAACACCTTTTTGTTAATCTCTCCAAAAACCGACTGAAGCGCCGCTTCCCCCGCCCCGCCTTCGCTAAGCCCCTTGGAAGACAACTCCTGCAGGTTCTTATTGAACGGTACGCTTCCAAGATAAGGCACGCCGAGCCACTCGAACGATTCCGTCATATTCTCGACGGTTTCATACGGGCTGTTTTCCTTGCCGCAGTGGGCGCAGGCGTATCCTTTCATGTTTTCCACCACGCCGATAATCGGAACGCCCAATTCCTTCACGGAATTGATGGATTTCACGACTATCCTGTTCGAAATGCCGGACGGGATGGTTACGAGTATGACGCCGTCCAGCCCGCCGAGCAGTTGGGTGAGATCCCTTAACCGCGCTATCACCGGGGGAAGGTCGATAAAAAGAAAGTCTAGGTTTCCCCACTCCGTGTCGGCGATGAGTTCCCGCAGGGCGGTGGCCTCCATCACGCTTAACCACGAATAGGTGGAGGAGGGGCCGTCCCAATTAATCGGCTGACCGTGGGAGGACATGAAAAGTTCCGTGGACATGATTTTAATGCCGTACGCACCCGTCGGCGGAACGACTCCTCCGGCTCCGGTTTTCAAGGACGCGGCGTCGTCTATCCCCATCAGCTTCGGAATGGACGGGCCGTTAAGATCCGCGTCGAGTATTCCGACCTTGTGCCCCATCCGCGCCATGCTTGCCGCCAAACCGACGGAAACGGTGCTTTTTCCGACGCCGCCTTTGCCGCTCATCACGGCGATTTTGTGGCGGACGTTTTTCATTCTGGAGTTGAGGGCGGAAAGTTTTTCCGTGACCTGGGCGACTATTCCGGAGCCGCCGTCCCCTTGGATTTCCCTGTATTTTTTCATTTATCCTCCCGGATTAATCGTGCACCTTGCAGTCAACCGAGCAACCGCTTCGAATTTTTTTTAATCTTTCATAATCCTTCTTGAAGGGGTTTTTGTCCTTCAAGGACTTTTGGTAGACATTCATCAATCCGTTGCTTAGCGCGACGAACGGGCCGCTTTTCTTTAGGGAGTAATAGCGGTGTTGCTCGTCCTTGTCCACCTCCACCACGCCGCTCCTTCTTAGTATGGAAAGGTGGCGGGAGACGGTCGGCTGGGGGGTGTCAATCGTGCTCACGATGCATTTGACGCACAAGGAGGAACCCCTGGCGAGCAACATAAGCACGCGCAACCTTATCTCCTCGGAAAAGGCGAAAAGCAAATCGTTCAATCCTTCTTTTGGCATCGACGAATTCTATGTGAATACGCGAATGTTGGCAAGCGGAAAAAAATAGTCCTCAAAACAATATGGACGAACGCGGAGCGGTGGAGACTAATGACCGGGCGGCAGGTTGATGATTAGGCTTTTCGGTTCGCTCATCTCCTCCATCGCCCAGCGGATTCCCTCGCGCCCCTGTCCCGAGTTTTTTATCCCGCCGTACGGCATGTGGTCCATTCGGAAGGTGGGCGCGTTGCCGACGACGACCCCGCCGACATCCAGCGTTTCCCACGCGGTGAAGGCGAGCCTGAGGTCGTTGGTGAAAATCCCGGCCTGAAGCCCGAACTCCGAGTCGTTGACCGCCCTTAACGCGTCGTTCACGTCGCCGTACGGCGAGAGCGTGACGACGGGGCCGAAAATCTCCATGCAACTAACCTTCATCTTGGGCTTCGTGTTCTCCAGAACCGTTGGTTCCATCACCTGCCCCTTGAACGCGCCTCCGCAAAGAATCTTCGCGCCGCCGCTTTGCGCCTCTTTCAGCCAGTCCGTCAGCCTTAAGACGTCTCTATTGGATATCAGCGGCCCGACCAGCACCGTCTCGTCCGCGGGATCGCCCGATTTGACGGCCCCGACCTTCTCCAACAATATTTTTTTGAACTCGTCGTACACCTTCTCGTGGATGAAAACCCTTTGCACGGAGATGCAGGTCTGCCCGGCGTATCCGAACCCGCCCGCCACGATTCTTTCGGCGGCGTACGAAAGATCCGCGTCAAAATGGACTATGGCCCCGGCGTTTCCGCCAAGCTCCAGCGCGACCTTTTTTTTGCCGGCCCTGTTTTTTAGCCGCCAGCCGACGGCGGAGCTACCGGTGAAGGAGAAGAATTTAAACCGCTCGTCCTCCACCATCCTTTCCGCGACGCCGTTGGACGCCGGAATGACGGAGATGGCCCCGGCGGGCCAGCCGGAGTTGACGACGATTTCGCCCAACAGTAGGGCGGTTAGCGGGGCCTGCGGGGCCGGTTTGACGACAATCGGGTTGCCGACCGCGATGGCGGGGGCGACCTTGTGCGCGACGAGGTTCAGCGGGAAGTTGAACGGGGTTATGCCGAGCACCGGGCCGAGTGGAAACCGCTTCACGAGGCAGGTGTGCCCCTTGCCAAGCGGATGGATGTCGAGCGGGATTATCTCCCCCGAAAAACGTTTCGCCTCCTCCGCCGCGTATTGGAAGGTGAAGACGGAGCGTTGCGTCTCCTGCCTCGCGCTCGTTATCGGCTTGCCCGCCTCCATCGAGATTGTCCGCGCTATCTCCTCCGCCCGTTTGGAAATCTGGTCGGAAATGTTTTGCAAAACATTCGAGCGCTCCAGCGGCGACATTTTGCGGGTGAGGGGGAAGGACTCGACGGCGCGCGCGGTCGCCTCCCGGGCCTCCTCGTCGTCCGCTAGATATGTCACGCCGACGGTCTCCCCGTTGAACGGGTTTTTAACGGACGTCTCGTTTACGGTTTTCACCGGCTTTCCGCCGACCAGTATCGGATACTCTTTCGCCATAGGAATAATGTATTACATTAATTTGGTGTTTAAAAGGAGGGTGCCGCAGAAGGGGGGGGTGTTGACAATATGTACGGTTTCAAGAT
>Ga0315281_10003583_pt1 | contig 22725 bp, 28 predicted proteins | sample YL17G07_0_MG_FD_204540 | JGI IMG/M metagenome (GOLD analysis project Ga0315281, IMG submission 204540) | Sediment microbial communities from Yellowstone Lake, YNP, Wyoming, USA - YL17G07_0 | ecosystem: Environmental > Aquatic > Freshwater > Lake > Sediment | place: USA: Wyoming | collected... | reverse complement strand
CCAATCCATATATTTCCTGAGAAATGGACATTTCCTCAAATAATCGGTTGTTTCCCAGTGCTTCAAATTATTCATCGGGTTGGTCGTCACTGTGACAGGTGCTAGAATCCGCGCAGTTTCAATTCACTGGAATTTCTGAAATGGCCGGCCACAGCAAATGGGCTAACATCCAGCACCGCAAGGGCAAACAGGATGCCAAGCGCGGCAAGCTTTTCACCAAACTGATCCGTGAAATCTCCGTTGCTACAAGGATGGGCGTGACAGATCCGCACAGCAATACGCGCCTGCGCACCGCCATTGACAACGCCCTGTCCAACAACATGACACGGGAAACGGTCGATCGTGCCATCAAGCGCGGCGCCGGAGATACGACCGATGAAAACGTGGAAGAGATTCGTTACGAAGGCTACGGGCCGGGCGGCGTGGCGGTGCTGGTGGAATGCATGACCAATAACCGCAACCGGACGGCGGGCGAGGTGCGTCACGCCTTCAACAAGTGCGGTGGCAACCTCGGCACCGATGGTTCGGTCGCCTATCTTTTCAAAAAGGTGGGCATGATCACCTTTGCTCCCGGCAGCAACGAGGATGCGCTCATGGAAGCGGCCCTGGAACTGGGCGCCGACGACGTGGCCACCAACGAGGACGGTTCCATTGATATCATCACCCCTCCGGACTCGTTCATGGACATCAAGACCGCGCTGATCGACAAGGGCCATGTCCCGGCATCCGCCGAGATCATCATGCGCGCATCCATCTCGCAGAAACTTGATCGCGACGGCGCCGAGGGCATGCTGCGTCTCCTCGACGTACTCGAAGACCTGGACGACGTGCAGAAGGTTCACTCCAACGCGGACATTCCGGAAGATGTGCTGGAAGAACTTAATTAAACAAGTATCTAGTATCTCGTATCTGGTATCTCGTGGAAACGCAGATGCAAGTTTTCGAGATACGAGATACGAGATACGAGATACGAGGCACACCCAATGACCCGCATCCTCGGCATCGATCCTGGCTCCATCATCACCGGCTATGGCATCATCGATATCGAGGGCAATCATGCGCGGCACGTCACCCACGGCTGTATCCGTGTCAATGGCGATGAGCTGCCGGAAAAGTTGCGCCACATCTTTGAACAGATCACCCTGCTGGTCGGTGAACATCATCCCGAGGAAATGGCCATAGAAAAGGTGTTCATGCACAAAAACGCCGACTCGGCGCTCAAGCTCGGACAGGCCCGCGGCACGGCCATCACGGCGTGCGCATTGCAGAACATCAAGGTCTTTGAATACACTGCCAATCAGGTCAAGCAGGCCACGGTGGGGAGGGGACATGCCGCCAAGCAGCAGGTGCAACACATGATCAAGATATTATTGTGCCTGGAACGCCCGCCCCAGGCGGACGCGGCTGATGCGCTGGCGATCGCCCTGTGCCACGCCCACACCCGCACATTTGTGTCACGCCTGCCGAAGATGGTCGGTGTGCGCCGGGGGAGGATGCGATGATCGGCTCCCTGCGTGGACGCCTGCTGCAAAAATCACCGCCCATGCTCTTGATCGACGTGCAGGGCGTGGGTTACGAAGTCGAGGCGCCCATGTCCACTTTCTATCAACTGCCCGAGGTCGGACAGGAGATACATTTATATACACACCTTACCGTGCGTGACGACGCCCACCTGCTCTTTGGTTTTGCCAGCGCGCGCGAACGGCAACTGTTCAGGACCCTCATCAAGGTCAACGGCGTCGGCCCGAAGATGGCGCTCACCATACTCTCCGGCATCGAGGCTGAGGATTTCGCCCGCTGCATCCGTGAGGCCGACGCGGCGCGGCTTACGCGTCTGCCCGGAGTCGGCAAGAAAACCGCGGAGCGCCTGATCGTGGAAATGCGCGATCGCCTGAAGGACATGCACGTCCCGGAAACACGGGTCGAGACCCGTGCCCGGTCCGGCAACGGCGCGTCCCGGGTTGATGACGCCATCAGCGCACTGATCGCGCTCGGCTACAAACCCCAGGAGGCCAGCCGCCACGTGCATGCCGTGGCCGCGGAAGACATGAGCAGCGAAGACATCATCCGCGAGGCGCTCAAGTCCTCGCTGAACAAATGAGACTTCATGCTAAAATCACGACATTGCCAGAAAACCATCATATTTGCGCCATAATCAGTCTCTACGATGGCTGCATGTCCATCGCAACAATACTTTGCGCCTTACGTATACAAGATAATGATGAACAGACCCGCACAGGGGGAAACGTGAGATCACCATGGCTGAACCGCATCCTGTAATCACGCCGGCCGCGACGCCCGAAGACACAGTGTTCGAAAACACGCTGCGTCCGAAGACGCTGGCGGAATATCTGGGGCAACCCGCGGTGCACGAGCAGATGGAGATCTTCATCAGTGCCGCGCGTCGGCGCAAGGAGGCGCTCGATCATGTACTAATCTTCGGACCCCCGGGCCTCGGCAAGACCACGCTCGCGCATGTCATCGCCCATGAAATGAATGTGGGCTTGCGTCAGACCTCGGGCCCGGTGCTGGAACGTCCCGGCGACCTCGCCGCCTTGCTGACCAATCTTGAACCCCATGACGTGCTGTTCATCGATGAAATCCACCGCCTGAGTCCGGTGGTGGAGGAAATCCTGTACCCGGCCATGGAGGACTACCAGATCGACATTATTATCGGTGAGGGGCCCGCCGCGCGCGCCATCAAGCTTGATGTGCCGCCGTTTACGCTGGTGGGCGCCACCACTCGCGCCGGACTCCTGACCTCGCCGCTGCGCGATCGCTTCGGCATCGTCCAGCGCCTGGAATTCTACAGCGCAGAAGATCTTTCCCGCATCGTCAAACGTTCCGCCGGCATCCTGAATGTCAACATCGAACCCGCGGGCGGCGTGGTCATCGCCTCACGCTCGCGCGGCACGCCGCGCATTGCCAACCGCCTCCTGCGCCGCGTGCGCGATTACGCCGAGGTGAAAGCGGACGGGCACGTGACCGAGACGATCGCGAACCAGGCGCTCGACATGCTGAACGTGGACATCCACGGACTCGACATGATGGACCGTAAACTCCTGCTCGCCATCATCCAGAAATTCGACGGCGGGCCGGTGGGCGTGGACAGCCTGGCCGCCGCGATCGGCGAGGAACGCGGCACCATCGAAGATGTCATCGAACCATTCCTGATCCAGCAGGGCTTCATGATGCGCACGTCGCGCGGGCGCATGGCGACCCGTAACGCCTGGCTGCACTTCGGACTCGACGCACCCAAAGACCACCCTGTCGAACCCGACCTGTTCAACCGGGAATGAATAACGCACGCAAATCCGCCGATGATTGAATTCTCCTGGCCGGTGCGTGTCTATTACGAGGATACCGACGCCGGCGGCGTCGTCTACTATGCCAACTATCTCAAATATCTGGAACGCGCACGCACGGAATTTCTGCGTGGCCTCGGCATCGAACAGGACGAGCTGGAACGGGAGCACAACATTATCTTCGCAGTACACAGCATGACCATAGATTATCTGAAACCGGCTTTCTTTAACGAACTGCTGAACGTCAGTGCTGCCATTGCCGAATTGCGCAAGGCCAGCATCTGTTTTCACCAGACCGTCAGCAATCAACGAAAGGAAGTCTTGTGCACCGCGCAGGTGAAAATCGCCTGCATCCACAGCAAGACCCTGAAACCCGTATCCATACCCGAATTCATCACCAAGGAGCTTGGCAATGACGCCTGATCTTTCCTTTGTACACCTGATAATGAACGCGAGCCTTGTAGTCAAGTGTGTCATGCTGGCCCTGCTCGCCGTCTCGCTGGTTTCCTGGACCATGATCTTCAACAAACGCGTTGCCCTGAGCCGCGCCAGGCAGGAGGCGGATAAATTCGAGGACCAGTTCTGGTCGTCCGAAGACCTGAGTCCGCTTTACAACCGCATCACCGGCAAACGCGATAGTGTGACTGGCATGGAAAAGATGTTCGAGGTCGGTTTCAAGGAATTCCTGCGTTTGCGCACCAAGGAAAAAAAGGACCCGGATGCCATGCTGGAAGGCGCGCAGCGTTCCATGCGTATCGCCATGAACAAAGAGGTTGATTATCTCGAGACCAGCCTGTCATTTCTGGCCACGGTCGGTTCCACCAGCCCCTATGTCGGCCTGTTCGGCACGGTGTGGGGCATCATGAACAGCTTCCGCGCACTGGGCAACGTCCAGCAGGCAACCATCTCCATGGTGGCACCCGGCATCGCTGAGGCGCTAGTCGCCACCGCCATGGGACTGTTCGCCGCCATCCCCGCCGTCATCGCCTATAACCGCTATTCCAACGACGTCGAACGCCTGATCAATCGTTATGACATCTTCATGGAAGAATTCCTGTCGATACTGCACCGGCATGCTCACTCTTAAAGCAGTTACAAGTTATAAGTCATAAAGTTTGAGATGAGAACGAGAATACGAAAACGGCCGATGTCGGAGATCAACGTGGTCCCTTACATCGACGTCATGCTGGTGTTGCTGGTGATCTTCATGATCACCGCGCCGCTTTTGACACAAGGGGTCAAGGTGGATCTGCCGGAGGTGCCGTCAAGGCCGCTGGAGCAAAAAGACAAGGAACCGGTGATCGTCAATGTGGATGCCGCGGGCAATTTCTACATCAACTACGGTGACAACCAGGACAAGCCCATTGCCGCCGCTGACTTGGCGAACCGTATCAACGCCCTGATGAAACTCCAGCCCGGCACGCCCGTGTACGTGGGCGGCGACAAGGCCGTACCTTACGGCAAGGTGGTGGAACTGATGGCGCTGTTGCAGGGCGCCGGCGTCCCCAGCGTGGGCATGATGACCGAACCCCTGGAACAATAACACTCATGCGTCCCGGCTGGTTCGTTTCTGTTCAGTCTCTGGTTTTTGCGCTACTGCTGCACGCGGCGGCGCTGGTGCTGCTCCTGGTGAGCTTCAGTTTCACGCCGGAACTGACACCGGTAAAGCCGGTCAGTATTGTCAACGCCGTCACCGTCGACAAGGCCAAGGTAGATGAGGAAGTCAGGCGCCTGAAACAGGAAGACGAGAAAAAACAGCGGCGTGCGGAGGATCTGGAAAAAAAGCTGGCGGCCGAAGAAAAGAAGGCGGACGAGATAAAGAACCAGCGCATTGAGGAAGAGAAACAATACCTCGAGACCAAGCAAAAGAAAGAGGAAGAACAGAAGAAACACGAGGAGATGCAGCAGCGCAAACTCGAAGAGGAAAAGAAGGCGAAGTCCGAGACCGAAAAGAAACAACTTGAAGAGGAGAAGAAGACCAAGACCGAAGCTGAGAAGAAAAAGAAAGAGGCAGAGCTGAAGAAAAAAGAGGAAGAAAAGAAGCGCGAAGAGGCGGCGAAAGCGCTGCTGCAGGAACAACTGGAGGCTGAGCAGTCAGAGGAACAGAAACAACAAAATGCCACTCTGTTGCAGAAAATTGTTAATGAGATCACAAACAAGGTCATCAGAAATTTCAATAAAAGCGGACTACCCGACAATCTGAGCTGTAAACTGATGGTAAAATTACTTCCCAATGGTGAAGTTGCCAGCGTTTCAGTCATTAAAACGAGCGGTAACGAAATTTTTGATCGTCGCGCCCTGCTTGCGGTAGAAAAGTCATCGCCATTTATGCTGCCGGAAGAAGTTGACCTGGAAAAATTTGAGCAACTTGATTTGAGAGAGTTATCATTTACCTTCATACCCCCCAAGGATTAATGACGTGACAAGAAAAATTCTTCACCTGACATTGTTGTTGTTCTCCCTGCTGGCAACATGCAATTCTTACGCGATTGAGATCATCATCGACAAGGGCGTGGAAAACCCCATACCCATCGCGATCGTGCCGTTCAGCTGGTCGCAGGCCGCCGGCATGCCTCCTATTGACATCGCGACCGTCATTTCCGATGACCTGACGCGCAGTGGCCGTTTCTCCACTATGGAGGACAAGGACATGCCGCAACAGCCGCATGATTTCAACGAGGTCCGGGTCAAGGACTGGCAGCGGCTGGGCATGGAAAACCTGGTGGTCGGCCAGCTTAAACAGACCGACAAGGGAGACTACGTCGTCGACTTCCGCCTCATTGATGTCTACAAGGGCCAACAGATCACAGGCTTCAGCATCCCGTCCACGCAACTGCAACTGCGGCGCACCGCGCACGAAATCAGCGACATCATCTATGAAAAACTGATCGGCGTACGCGGCGCATTCGCGACCCGTATCATATATGTCACGCTGGTCAAAAACAGGGAGGGCGTCAAAAAATATACGCTGCAGATCTCGGATGCCGACGGTTACAACCCGCAGGTGCTGCTGGAATCCAAGGAGCCGCTGTTGTCGCCTGCCTGGTCACCGGACGGGAAAAAGCTGGCTTACGTCTCTTTCGAGTCCAGAAATTCTGCCGTCTATATCCAGGACCTGATGACGGGAGCGCGCGAAAGAGTGGCGTCCAATCCCGGCATCAACAGCGCACCCGCTTGGTCACCGGACGGCACCCGCCTGGCGCTGACGCTTTCCATGGAGGGCAATCCCGAGATCTATGTCATGAACATGGCATCGAAACAGCTGCGGCGCATGACCAACAACGGGGCCATCGACACCGAGCCTACCTGGTCGCCGGACGGCAAGCTTCTGGCCTTTACCTCCGACCGGGGCGGCGGCCCGCAGATCTATGAGATCCCCGCTGACGGCGGTGACCCAAAACGTCTGACCTTCGACGGGACCTACAATGCACGCCCGGTATATTCCCCGGACGGCAAATACATCGCCGTAGTCCACGGCGAGGGCAGCGCGTACCAGATCGCGCTTTATGATCGGGGCACAAAACATATCAACATCCTGACGGATTCCCACATGGATGAATCCCCGAGCTTCGCACCGAACGGTCATATGATCATCTATACAACGACCGGCGCCCGCGGCACCGCGCTGGCGGCGATCTCGGTGGACGGCAGCATACACCAGCGGCTGGCGTTGCAGGACGGCGAGGTCAGGGAGCCGGCTTGGGGCCCGTTTACCAACCGCTGACAAAGACATCTGTCAACGCCGATAACAAGATATGTTAATCTATCACCAACATAGTTAAGTCATTTAACAGGAGAATCGTATGAGCATTAGACTGGTGTTGTTTATGTTCCTGGCGCTGTTTGTTTTTGGCTGTTCCAAGGAGACGAAAGAGGAAACTGCGGCCGTTGAAGATCATTCCGCCACAGCGTCCAGGGATACGGGTGCGCAGGCCCACGGCACCGGTGAAAACGCACAGGGTGGCAGAAGCGCGCTGGATGATCCCAACAGCCCGCTGGCAACCCGCGTAATCTATTTTGAATTCGACAGCAGCGAGGTGCTGCCGCAATACCGCAGCGTGGTTGAGGTGCATGCCAGATATCTGGCCAGCAATCCGAGCACGGTCGTCACACTGGAAGGACACGCCGATGAGAGAGGTTCGCGCGAATACAATCTCGCCCTGGGCGAAAGGCGGGCCAACGCAGTCAAGAGCCAGATGACCTTGCTCGGCGCCGGTGACAGGCAGATCAAGGTCGTGAGTTACGGCGAAGAGCGTCCGGCCCTCGAAGGCCACGATGAAGCCGCATGGAGCAAGAACCGCCGTGTCGAGCTCCGTTACTGATACAGGCGGTGCCACCTGTAGTTCATCCACGTCTTTTATGGGATTGCAGACGAGCCGTTAATCTCGCGCAAACCGGTGTTTGCGCGGGATTCTGTAGCGCAGATGCCCTTTCTCAATGTTTGCCAAAAGCACTCTTGATATAAATATGCTCACATATTCAATGCGTGATTTGATGGCACGGTTAGCTTGTATTTTCAGTGGGGCAATTCTCGGCGCGGGGATTGTCCTGTCGGCGACCGCTGCCGAGAGAAAGGCGCCGGTAACCGAACCCGCCTCCACAAATCTGGAGCAACGTGTTGACAACCTGGAACGCCAGATGCAAAGCCAGGGACTGCTCGACATGTTGCAACAGTTGCAGGCGCTGAAGGCAGAAATAAACAATCTGCGGGGCCAGCTCGAGGTCAACACCCACGAGCTTGAACAGTTAAAGGAACAGCAGCGCAACCTGTACAACAATCTTGACGAACGCCTGAAGAAATTCGAAGGGAAAAACGTATCCCGGACCACCGTCCCCGCAGATACGGCGCCGCCTCTGGAGGTGATGCCGCCCAGCGCATCCGCTGAACCGGCGGGTACACAGGCTGAGTCATCGTTGACCGTGGAAAATGTCACCCCGGAGGGTCCGGCCCCGTCAGTAGCAACTCCAAACGTGACTGCCACGGAAAATGCGCCGCAGGGGCAGGCGCCTTCTGCTACGGTCGATCCGCTCAAGGCGCAGGCTGAATACCAGCAGGCATTCAACCTGCTGAAACAGTCGCAATACGACAAGGCCATCGCCGCCTTCAATACCTTTCTCGGCAAATATCCGCAGAGCCAGTATTCCGAAAACGCCCAGTACTGGACGGGCGAGGCCTATTTCGTCACGCGCCGGTTCAATGAGGCCATTACCGAATACATGAAACTCCTGACGAACTACCCGCAAAGCCAGAAGGCCCCCAACAGCCTGCTCAAGATCGGTTACAGCTATTACGAACTGAAGCAGGATGCCGAGGCAAAAAAAGTACTGCAGGACCTGATCCGGCGCTATCCCGGCACCACCGCGGCCCAGGACGCCGCAAAACGCATGCAACGTTAGCAGGTTGACGCAAAAACTACTACGCTCGGCAGTACTTTGTTGCTCGGGGTTCGAAAATCCTCATTTACTGTCGTGTAAACTCCGGTTTGACTCCGGGCATCCTGCCCTCCGCCCCTTCGGGGTCAGCTAAAGCTGTTCAAAATCGCTCCCGGCGATTTTGTCTCGCCCCTCGCGCCGCGTCCTGCCTTCGCTCGCAACGTTTTACATCAACCTGCTGAAACCCCAGGACAGTGATGTTGTAGAATAGGCATATGCGCGTAACAAATCCGGCAACCATTGACAAAAAACAGATCGGCCTGAGGACACTCAAGGTCAATGAGATCTTTTTCTCCATCCAGGGCGAATCCACCTGCTCCGGTCTGCCTACTGTCTTCATCCGCCTCACCGGCTGCCCACTGCGCTGTGCTTATTGTGATACTGCCTACGCCTTTCACCAGGGCAAAAACATCTCCATCAATGACATCCTGCGCGAGACCGGACGTTATCGCACCCAACATGTGACCGTGACCGGCGGCGAACCCCTGGCGCAGAAAACATGCCTCGACCTGTTGAACCAGTTATGCGACGAAGGCTATCACGTATCGCTGGAAACCGGCGGGTCGCTGGACATCTCCGGCGTGGATGAACGCGTGATACGAGTTGTCGATATCAAGACTCCAGGTTCCGGTGAAGCGGCAAAGAACCGGCCGGAAAATCTTTCCTGCCTGACAGCGCGCGATCAAATCAAATTCGTGACCTGCGACAGACGGGACTATGAATGGGCACGCGACATGCTGCGCGATATGCAACTCAACGAGCGTTGCGAGGTGTTGTTCTCGCCGAGCCACGGTCAGCTCGATCCGGCCCTGCTGGCCGACTGGATACTGGAAGACCAGCTGCCGGTGCGCCTGCAAATTCAATTACACAAATACCTGTGGGGCGACGTCCCCGGAAGGTAATTCGAATTCAATATTGATTCTTAAAGTGGGGATGGGGGTGAAATGCTCACCATTTAACCCCTCTCTTCCCCTTCCCCCTTCCAGGGGGAGGAGATAGAAAATGTCCCTGCACCGGGTGAAGTGGATTGAGAGAAATACTGTATTCGAATATGGGATAAATTAAGATCATTATGAAAGCCGTCATACTCCTCTCCGGCGGTCTCGATTCCGCCACCACACTCGCGATCGCGAAGAAGGAAGGTTACGCCTGCCACGCCCTCAGTTTCAATTACGGCCAGCGCCATGTCGCTGAATTGAATGCGGCAAAAAAAGTGGCGCGGGCGCTAAACGCGGCAACATATAAAATCATTGATCTCGATCTCACCTGGATCGGCGGCTCAGCCTTGACGGACACCCGCATTGCCGTACCGGAAGCACCAACACGGGGAATCCCCGTCACCTATGTCCCTGCACGCAACACTATATTTCTTTCCTATGCGCTGGGTTTTGCCGAGACACTTGGCGCCGGGGACATCTTCATCGGCGTCAACGCCGTAGACTATTCCGGCTACCCTGACTGCCGGCCGGAGTACATCAAGGCATTCGAAACCATGGCCTGTCTTGCCACCAGGGCCGGCGTGGAAGGCAATCCGTTCAGAATACATACACCCCTAATCCATTTGAGCAAGGCGGAAATTATTAAAAAAGGCGTGGAACTCGGCGTGGACTACTCCCTTACTGTTTCCTGCTACCAGGCCGACGCACAGGGCCATGCCTGCGGCCGTTGCGATTCCTGCCGGTTCCGTAAGGAAGGATTTACACAAGCAGGCATTCCTGATCCTGTGCCATACCAGAAATAATTATTTCATTGTTATAAATGTAAATGGCTAGATGGATAATGATACTGGGGGCGATATTGCTTGCTATCGGGGCAGTATTACAATTTGCGCCATGGCTATTGAATTGGTTTGGAAAACTGCCGGGTGATATACATATTGAGACTGAACGGGCAAAAATATTCATCCCGATAACGTCCATGGTGCTGCTCAGCATTGTTTTGACACTACTGTTAAACTTTCTGAAACGTTAATTTTCACTACGCCAGATAAAACGACCGACAGGCAGCTGTTGAGTAAGGAGGGAATTTGACGGACGGACGCCCCAGGAAACCACCCTCGACTGAAGCCTGACATATGTTCGATACCGGGGCGAGGCTTTCCACCACCCCGCCGACAAGGACGCTAAATATCGTAAGGCCTGGTAAAGAGTATATTGGTACTTGCCACCTGACCCGCACGCGTCAGCCTGACGTAATCATGGTACATCCTGCGGATCTCCTTCACATAAATCACTGTCTGCCCGCAGCGGCAATTGCGTACCATTTCGCCATCTTTTTCCACCGGCTCAGCGAGCGCCAGCATGGCTGCCTCCACGTTACCGAACCAGTGGTTGGGATCCAGTCCCATCTTTGCCGCCAATTGCCTGGCACGGTTGACCCGACCGGGCCCGGCGTTATATGAGGCCAGCGTGAACCAGGTGCGCTCCTCCAGCAACAAATCGGGCTCAAATTGACTGCGCAACAGACTGAGATATTTAATGCCTGTGCGGATATTGGCCTCCGGGTCAGCCAGATTATCAACGCCGATGGTGGTTGCCGTTTCGGGTAACACCTGCATGAGCCCTTCCGCTCCTGCATTGGATACCGCGCCCGGTTTAAACTGACTTTCCTGGTACATCTGCGCCACGATCAGGCGCCAATCGAAGCCATATTTTTCAGCATATTTGCGCACCAGGTCATCGTACGGCGAAAGCTGCCCCGATTGTTCTGCAACACTATCCCTGCTGCCGTTGCCAACGGGACCTCCCGCCTGACTTGCATATTCCGCAATACTCCATTCCAGCTGGTGCTTGAATAAAAACTGTTCCAGTGTTTTCTGCAGTTCATCGGCGCCGGTATTCACGGCCCAGGCCTTCACAATGCTTGCACCCAGGTCATAAGCTACGCTGAGTTCGGGATGATCGGGAAGGTAGTAATGCAGGAAATCACTGTCGGCAATGGTGACATCATATTGGCCGCTCGCAACGCGCGCCATGATGGTGTCGTATTTTATATGCTCGGGAATGGCCACCAGTTCCATGGTGGGATACTGCTCCGCAAGTTGTTTCATTATCGGCCAGGCGGACGATGACTGTTTGAGCGCAATCTGCCTGTAACCCAGATCGCTTAAGGCGCGGATGCGCGTGGTGTCAGTGCGCACGACCACCTGCTGGTGCTGCGCCAACCAGGGTGAGGTAAAACTGGCCTGGTCCACCATCCCGGCAGCAAGTGTCGGCCCCTGGCCGACGATGATATCGCCCTTGCCGGCAATAAGCTGCGGGATCAGGCTCCAGGGAGTATCCACAGCTAACCAGTCCAGAGTGATGTGGTGCTCCTGTGCAAACTGTTCGAGCATTACACGCTCCCTCGCGGAAACAGGATATGCGCCATCGTGTTGGTCCCGTTGATACAGGATACGCAGGGCGCCACGCTTAACAATGTCCTGCAGATCGACGTAGTTTGGAGTCACGCCTGCGGAGGCATCTCCTGCCTGTGCCCATAAGATGAAGGGATAGAAAAACAGGGCCGCCATCAAGACAGGACCCAGGTTCCGTTCCATTTTCCCTGCCCATATACGTCGTTTCGTGCTTATCAAACGGCGTGTCCTCCCACATTAAGACCCGAGCAAGCATTTTGCCTGGGTCTGATTATAACCTTGTTAAGCTATCTCATCTATATATTGTGCTTTAAAAAAATAAAAATACGATATATAGATTTGTGCGTTGCATTATCTATTAACCTTAGCACTTTAGATGGTGCGATGCAATATAGGTTCGCCTGGAAAAACTTTAGAAGGATTTAAGGTGTGTTGAACTTTGCTTAGAACAGATGGATCGCCTTGATAAAACAGGAATGTAGACGAAGTGTATACTTACACTGACAGCTTTTTTCTCAGATCCTTGAGCCTTTCCGGCGTCCCGATATCCAGCCAATCACCGTTATAAAGTTCACCTGTGACCTGCTGTCGTGTGGCGGCATTTCTTAAAAGCGGTGCCAGAGAGAAGGCGCCTCTCTTGCAACCTGCAAACAGTTCCGGGCGGTAAACGGCTATGCCACTGAAGGTATAAAGCGGGGTGCCGCTCACCTCTGCTTGCGTCCCCATTAGGGAAAAATCACCCGTCAGATTGTGCGGTGGATTGGGGACAAGAACGAGGTGCGCGAGGTATTTGGACTGGGACGGGAGGGTGTGAAACGGAAAATCCGTCCAGATATCGGCATTCACCACGACAAAGGGGTCTGTCCCCAAAAGCTTCAAGGCCTTGAAGATACCGCCGCCGGTCTCCAGCGGAAGATCGCCCTCTGCGGAATAGATGATTTCTGCCCCGAACCGGGCCCCCTCGCCTAGAAAATGCTCAATCTGTGCACCGAAGCGCGCGTAATTAATGACGATCGAGGTCATGCCGGAGCGCACCAGACTTTCGACGTGGTACTGGATAAGCGGCTTGCCGTTGACCTCAAGGAGCGGCTTGGGAATGCTGTCTGTCAACGGGCGCATGCGTTCGCCGCGACCGGCGGCTAGGATCATGGCACGCATGACTGATTCGCCTCCCCCAGTGCTGGTATGACCCGGTTCCGTATCAAATCGACAAGAAATTGTAGTTCAGCATACTCTTGCCCCAAATCAAGGATATAGGACAGGGTACGCGGGATGTCCTTCAGATAGCCCGATTTTTGATCGCGGTGATAAAGTCGCGCAAAGATGCCGCTGGCCTTGAGTTGCCGCTGCACGCCCATCAGATCAAACCAGCGCAGAAAAGTTGCCTCCTCAACTCCAGCGGGGAGTTTTATCGTCCGGCAATATCCCGATGCCCAGTCATTGACCTGCTGCCGCGGCCACTTGATATAACAGTCCTTGAGCAGGGAAACGAGGTCGTAGGTGACGGGCCCGGCCACGGCGTCCTGAAAATCAACAATCCCCGGGTTGTGTCCCGGACACACCATAAGGTTCCGCGAGTGATAATCTCTGTGCACGAAGACGCGCGGCTGATCCAGGGCGTTAGCAATCAGAAAGGCAAAAACGCGTTTCAACCCGACCCGCTGTTCTTCCGGCAGATTGATCTGCAAATGACGGCTGAGCAGCCAGTCAGGAAACAACATCATCTCCTGCAGCAACAGGCGCTCATCATAGGACGGCAGTCCATTCTTGTCGGCGCGGGACTGAATGTCCGCCAGCGCCCGGAAGGCATCGCCATAAAGCCGGTCGGCGGAATCCTCGGTAAGCGCGTCCAGATAAAGTTCCGTGCCCAGGTCCGAGAGCAGGAGAAGCCCCCGGGCCAGGTCCTTTTCCAGGATGGCGGGGACGTGGACGCCTGTTGCCAGCAGGCGTGTAGCAATATCTATATAGTTATCACAGCTCTCACGTTCCGGCGGGGCATCCATCACGATGCGGGACTTGCCGTTATACGTTAAACGGAAATATCTCCGGAAACTTGCATCCGTCGAGGCTGGGGTGAGGGTGTATTCCGGGATGCCCAGCGTGTAGTGTATCCAGCGATGAATCTGTGTCAGGCGTGCGGGCATGGTTTGCATCGTCCGGGTAATACGTCCTCGGTCCGCATCCACTGGCGGCCCCGGGGTTTATCGAACTTCTGTTGTATTTCTGGCATTATCAGTCTGCTGGCAAGATGCAGCCAGGCACAGGCTGCGCCGGGATTTTATCAGGAACTGATGGTTATAGTGTCATCAAGCGCAATAACGATATGAAATACCGCGACCGGGACAAGACCAATATGCATAAAATGAAATACACAGATGAAACCCGGAAACTCATTGATCTGGGGCGTGCAGTGATCAGGACGGAGGCCACTGCGGTCGCCGAACTGGAGGAGCACGTCGACGAGAATTTTGCCCGGGCCTGCCAACTGTTGCTCGCCTGTACGGGCCGCACCGTGGTCATCGGCATGGGCAAGTCCGGACATATCGGCAGCAAGATCGCCGCCACGCTCGCCAGCACCGGCACCCCCGCTTTTTTTGTCCATCCGGGCGAGGCCAGTCACGGCGACATGGGTATGATCACGAAACAAGACGTGGTTGTTGCGCTCTCCAATTCCGGCGAGACGGACGAGGTGCTGACACTGCTGCCGGTCATCAAGCGCCTCAACGTGCCACTCATCGCCCTGACCGGCAAACCGGATTCCACGCTGGCCAAAGCGGCCACTGTGACCATTAATGTCGGCGTCAGGCAGGAGGCCTGTCCCTTGGGACTGGCGCCGACCTCCAGCACCACGGCGGCGCTCGCCATGGGTGACGCCCTGGCCATAGCGCTCCTGGAACACCGGGGATTCAGCGCCGATGACTTTGCCCGAGCCCATCCCGGCGGCGCGCTGGGCCGGCGGCTGCTGCTGCATGTCAATGACATCATGCATACGGGCAAGGAAATTCCCAAGGTCCACGAAAACACCCTGCTCAAGGATGCGCTGGTTGAAATGACGCGCAAGGGTCTGGGGACCACCGCCGTGGTAGACGATCAGGACCAGGTGCTCGGCATCTTCACTGATGGCGATGTCCGCCGGGCGTTTGACGCGGGCGTAGATGTACATGGTACGCGCATGGGGAACATCATGACACACTCCTACAAGGCCATCGGCAAGGACAATCTCGCGGCGGAGGCGCTCGCCATAATGGAGCAACGCAAGATCAATGCGCTGCTGGTTACCGACGCGGAGAACAGATTGATCGGTATCCTCAATATGCATGATCTGCTGCGCGCCCGGGTGATGTAGGCGCATGCAGGATATTATCGAAAAGGCGCGCCACATTGCCCTCGCGGTGTTTGACGTCGACGGCGTGCTAACAGATGGAGGCCTCATCCTCGGGGAGGACGGCGCCGAATTCAAGGTTTTTCACGTACGCGACGGACAGGGACTGGTGATGCTGCGGGACAGCGGTTGCCGGGTCGCGGTAATCACGGCGCGCAACTCAAAAATCGTCGCGGAGCGTATGGACTCCCTCGGCATCGAACATGTCTATCAGGGACAAAACGACAAGGGCAAAGCGCTCACCGAATTAATAATGAAACTCGGTCTTGACACCCGACAGACGGCTTACGTAGGTGATGATCTTTTAGACCTGCCGGCGATGAAACGCGCCGGACTGGCCGTCGCCGTAGCCGACGCCCATCCCGCGGTCAGGACCCATGCGCACTGGGTGACCGCCGCACGGGGTGGCCATGGCGCCGCACGAGAGGTCTGTGAATTCATTATGGAGGCACAGGGAACTTTACAAGTGGCGATCAGAAAATTCCTTGATGCCTGATCATCCGTTACGCCGACCCTCAAACCCGCCGTAGAGACATTGTCCGGAATTGAATCATGCTGGAGCGCTGGAAAATCGTGATCATTATGCTGCTTCTGGCAGCAGGCAGCGCCTGGCTGTTGAACAAAATATCGCCGGGGAAGCCCCGGGCAGCAAGAGAACTATTGCACCAGCCGGATTATTACATGGAAAACTTCAGGACATCGAACATGGAACAGGATGGGACGCTCAAAAACCGGCTGCGGGCGGAGCATGTGGCGCATTATCCGGATGACGATACCACTGAACTGGTCCGGCCCATGCTGGAAATACCTCGCGCGGATAACCAGCTAATTAATATTATTGCCGACAAAGGCTGGGTTACGGCAGACAATGAGGTTATCCTGTTGACCGGCAACGTGAACTTGTGGCAAAACGATGCCGCGGGAAACAAAACGCTGGAGATCATTACAAGCGATGTAAAAATTCTGGTAAACCAGGAATATGCGGAAACGGATAAACCTTCAACCTTCATTGGGAAAGACACCACCATAAAGGGGATCGGCGTCAAGGCCTATCTGAAGGAAGGCCGCCTGAAACTATTGCACAATGTACATGCGACCATATCATCTGAAAAACCTGGTTAATATCTGCGCCCTCTGCGCCCTGCTGACGCACGGCAAAGCTTGGCCGCTTTCGACCGACAAGGACCAGCCGATTGAAATCGAGGCCGACAGTGCCGAGCTGGACGATAAAAAGGGGGTTACCTTTTATGAGGGAAATGTTGTGGTAACACAGGGCAGCATCCGCATGACCGGCGATCTGATGACCGTGCATTACACCAAAAATAACGACCTGGATACCGTGGTCCTGATCGGCAAGCCGGCGACCTACAGGCAGTTGCCCGACAAGAGCGATGTCTATGACGAATCCGAGGCCCTGCAGATGGAATTTTACAAATCCAAAAACCTGATTGTCCTGATTAACGAGGCCAGGGTGAAACAGAAGGACGTACGTTTCAGCGGGGACCGCATCGAATACGACACAGAGCACAGCAAGATCAGAGCGCGCGGTTCGGTCACAACCAGCAGCAAGCCGGCCGCAGAAGAAAACGCCACGGAGCCGGAGAAGGGGCGCGTGAAAATTATTATCAAACCACCCAAAAAAAAGGAACAGGAATAAGCGGGCCACGCGCTCCTGCGCACCGCCAATTGCCATGCCTGGTATTATGCCTTCAACCATTTTGTGCATATGAGCGTGCTCTCTGTAAAACATCTGGGCAAATCCTACCGTTCTCACGCCGTCGTCAAGGACGTCAGCCTTTCAGTACAAGCGGGGGAAATCGTCGGCTTCCTTGGCCCGAACGGCGCCGGGAAAACCACCAGCTTTCACATGATCGTGGGTCTAATACCGTGTGACAGCGGCACCATCCATATCAACGAGCGCGAGATCGGGAGGCTACCCATGGACCAGAGGGCGCTGCTGGGACTCGGCTACCTGCCCCAGGAGGCCTCCGTATTCCGCCGCCTCACAGTGGCCGAAAACATCATGGCCATCCTGGAAACGCGGGCACACCTGAGTGAGGCGCAAAGGCAAAGGCGCCTGGAAAACCTGATGCGGGAATTTCATATCAGCCATTTACGCGACAACCTCGGCATGAGCCTGTCCGGCGGCGAACGGCGCCGGGTAGAGATTGCACGTGCACTGGCCACCGAGCCCAGGTTCCTGCTTCTGGATGAGCCCTTTGCCGGCATAGACCCGATCTCCATCAACGATATACAACGCATTACCCGTTACCTCAGCCAGCACGGGATCGGGATACTGCTGACCGATCACAACGTGCGGGAAACACTTGGTATCTGCGATCGGGCATATATCGTCAATGACGGCCGCATCATTGCCGAGGGCATACCCAATGTAATCCTTGAAAACAAGCAGGTCAGGGAAGTCTATCTAGGTGACCAGTTCACCCTTTAAAAGGAGAAGCCTGCCACAGCCTGATGCCGCACTGTGTCACAGATTTTGAGTTAAAATGATATCTATGAAACCTTCACTGCAATTAAGGGTAAGTCACAACCTGGCCATGACCCCGCAACTGCAACAGGCCATACGCCTGTTGCAGCTGTCCACCGCTGAACTGCAGATGGAGATCCAGCAGGCACTGGATTCAAACATGATGCTGGAACTTGATGAAGGTTATGAAAGCGAGCAACCAGAACCGTACGCAGAACAGGATGCTCCGCAAGATGAGGAAGGTGAAATAATCCCGGCCATTGCCGCGGAGATACCGGAAGACATTCCGGAGGAACTGCCCGTCGACAGCGCTTGGGACGACATTTACGACAACAGCATGGCAACAGGCAGCGCCAACAACAACGACGGCCCGCAGTTTGAAAATCAACGCGTCGATGACGTCAATCTGCGCAACCACCTGCTCTGGCAACTGAACCTGACCCCGCTTGGTGAAAAAGACCGGATGATCGCGATCACTGTTATTGATGCGCTGGATGACGACGGCTATTTAAGCATTGGCCTCAACGAAATTCAGGAATCGCTGCAAGGTGAACTTGAGGTTGATGAAATCGAAGCCGTGCTGCACCTGGTTCAGGCTCTGGACCCGATCGGGATTGCCGCCCGCGATCTACGCGAATGTCTGCTGCTGCAACTCGCTCAATGTGATCCGGCCACCCTCTGGCTCGATAAGGCCATAGATCTGGCGGACAAACATCTTCAGCTTCTGGCCACGCACGATTTCAACCAGCTGCAGCGGCGCCTGAAGGTTACGCAGGATGAACTGCAGAACATCATCGCCCTGATACAATCCATGAACCCCCGCCCGGGCGCTCATATTCAAAGAACGCAGACTGAATACGTTGTACCCGATGTCTATGTCAGGAAAGAACGAGGCGCGTGGAGGGTGGAACTGAATACCGACGTTTTTCCCCGGCTGAAAATAAACGCCGGTTACGCAAACATGATCCGCCGCGCCGACAAAAGTACCGATAATGTCTCACTGAAAACCCATTTACAGGAGGCGCGGTGGTTCATAAAAAGCCTGCGCAGTCGCAACGAGACACTCCTGCGCGTGGCGGGCTGTATCGTAGAAAGACAGCGCGCCTTTCTCGAATACGGCGAAGAGGCCATGAAACCCCTGGTGCTGCATGACGTCGCCGGGGCGCTGGGATTGCATGAGTCCACCATATCAAGAGTGACCACGCGCAAATTCATGCACACACCGCGCGGGATTTTTGAACTGAAATATTTCTTTTCAAGCCATCTCAACACCGATCAGGGTGATACCTGTTCCTCAACCGCGATCCGCGCGCTGATAAAAAAATTGATCGGCGAAGAACCACACAGGAAGCCGCTGAGCGACAACAAGATCGCCGCCATGCTGTCCCGCCAGGGCATCCGGGTTGCACGCAGGACCGTTGCCAAATACCGTGAAGCGATGGCTATCCCGCCGTCAAACGAAAGAAAACGTCTGATTTAAGAGTCACAACACCAAAACCAACCGCAGGAGCTGATCATGCAAATAAGTATCACTGGACACCATGTGGACATCACCCAGGCGTTGCGCGCCTACGTCGAGAGCAAGTTTGAGCGCCTGGAGAGGCATTTCGACAACATGACCAACATACATGTCATATTGAGCATCCAGAAAGAACGCCAGAAGGCCGAGGCCACGATCCATGTAAGCCGCGGCAACCTGTTTGCGGACGCCGAACATGAAGACATGTATGCCGCCATTGACGAACTGGTCGACAAACTGGATCGCCAGTTGAAAAAACACAAAGAGAAACTTGTCCAGCACCGTCGTGGCGAAACCGTCCGCAAAAACCAGGAAGCCATCTGAGTCATGCCTTCATCTTCATTTGCTTTTCTCCGTCCTGCGCCCCACTGCCGGTCATCTTGCGCAACTAAACACAGATTCCCCGACAGGTAGATAAACGTGACGGACATCCATACACAACTTACTGTTCAGGCACTCTATGACGCCCACCATGAAAAGCTGGGACTGGAATGGATAGCCGGGCAGCAGGGAGGCAAGCATATTATCATCCCGGAGGAAGGCAGGATCACTCCGCCGGCGACCGGTTCTGATGTGGAAACCATGGAAATAAAGGGGGGCGCCACAAAAGAAACCGCGGCGGGCCAATCACTCGTCGGATATCTGAACCTGATCCATCCCCATCAGATCCAGATACTGGGCAAAGTGGAACTGAATTACATTGAGGGTCTGCGCGACATTTCCCGTCAGGACGCCATCGGCCAGCTCTTCCAGCATCACCCCGCGCTGATCATTGTGGCGGACGGCAACGCCGTGCCGGTGTTTCTGAAGCGCCGGTGTAACGAAAACAACACGCCCTTGTTCAGCTCCCCCCTGTCCGGCCACAAACTGAACGACGCCCTGCACTATTACCTGGCCAACCTGTTCGCTGAGGTCATTACCATGCACGGGGTGTTCATGGAGGTAACCGCCATCGGCGTGCTTGTCACCGGACCGAGCGCTATCGGGAAGAGCGAGCTGGCGCTGGAATTGATCACGCGGGGACACCGCCTGGTGGCTGATGACGCGCCCCAGTTTTCCAGGATCGCGCCCGATATCATCAACGGTTCCTGCCCGCCGCCGCTGCAGGATTTTCTTGAGGTGAGGGGCATAGGCATAATTAACGTGCGCGAGATGTTTGGAGACAACGCAATCAAGATCAATAAATACCTGCGCCTGGTGGTGCGCCTGGAGCCCATGGACAAGGAATATTTGTTGAAGATTGACCGCCTGGAAGGCACTTACAAGACACGCAAGATTCTCGATATCGACATCCCGGAGATCACCGTGCCGGTGACACCCGGACGCAACCTGGCCGTGCTGGTGGAGTGCGCGGCGCGCAACCACATGATGCGCGCCAGCGGCTACAACGCCTCGGAAAAATTCTCGGAACGCCAGCAACTCCTGATCAAACAGGGTGAAAAATGAAAAAGGCTGTCTGGCGGCGCCTGGTCATCATCAGCGGTTTGTCCGGCGCAGGCAAAACCATCGCACTGAACACGCTTGAAGACCTGGGCTTCTACTGCATGGACAATCTGCCCGTCAGCCTGCTGCATGAATTTGCCGGTCAGATTAAACATGGCATCATCAAGGCCGCACCCGAGATCGCCATCGGTATTGATGCCCGCAACCCGGCGCCTGATATCGCACACCTGCCGGATGTTATCGCGGGACTGAGAAAGGAAGGATTGCATACCGAGCTGATCTTCATGGAAGCCAATGACGATATTCTTACCAGGCGTTTCAGCGAGACCCGGCGCAAACATCCTTTATCTTCGCGGTCCGTCCCGCTGTCTGCGGCCATTAACAAGGAACGGCGCATCATGGGCGAACTCTCCGAGCTTGCTGACATCCGCATTGACACCAGTTATACCCAGATGCATGAATTACGCGAACTGGTGCGCAAGCGCATCGCTCATCGTCCCCTGGCTGCCCTTTCCATCCAGTTCACCTCCTTCGGTTACAAGCATGGCCTGCCGCGGGACGCTGATTTTGTGTTTGATGCGCGCTGCCTGCCCAATCCTTACTGGAAAAAGAACCTGCGCAGCCTGACCGGCAGGGACAAGGCCGTTATAAAATTCCTGTCCGACCAGGAACATGTGAGAAAAATGATAAAACACATCATCACCTTCCTCTCTTCTTGGATACCGCAATTCGAAGCGGACAACAGGAGCTATCTGTGCATAGCGATTGGTTGCACCGGAGGGCACCACCGATCTGTATATGTTGTTGAACAACTCTCCGAATATTTCCGTCATAAAGGCAAACATGTCATTATCAATCACAGGGACATTTGATGAACATGAGCGTGGGGTTATTAATCATAAGTCATGACGGCATCGGCCCCGTAATGCTGGGTACGGCGCTCTATATGCTGGGCGGTTCCGCGCTTAAAACCAGGCTGCTTACCGCATCCCGGGACAGCGACCCCGATGAACTGTGTGCCGCGGCGCGGGAACAGATGAAATCGCTCGATGACGGCGACGGGATTCTGGTCATCGCCGATCTGTATGGTTCGACGCCGTCAAACATCGCGCAGAAGCTGGCGGCGCACGGGAACATACGCGCCATCACCGGGCTTAATCTTTCCATGCTGGTACGCATACTCAACTATCCGCAGCTTGACCTCGTGCAGCTGACCGAAAAGGCGATCAGCGGCGGCAAGGACGGCATCGCCCTGCTTGAAAATACCTGAACGTCCGTGGCCAGAAAAACTCTTACCATCATTAATAAACTCGGTCTGCATGCGCGCGCCGCCGCCCGCTTCGTCCAGGTGGCGTCCGGTTTCGAATGCGACATCAGCGTGGTGCACGCCAGCAAGGAAGTCAGCGGTAAAAGCATCATGGGCATGATGATGCTGGCTGCGGGCAAGGGGACATCCATACATATTATCGCCACGGGCAAAGACGAAGATGCGGCACTGAGCAGACTGGAAGAACTGATTGCGGATCGCTTCGGGGAAAGTGAATGACCATAGCCCTGCACGGGACGGGAGTATCCCGCGGAATCGCCATCGGCAAAATCCAGATCATTCAGCGGGACAAGCTCGACATCCATGAGAGAAGGATCAGTGGTGACATGATCGAGGCCGAGGTCCACCGTTTTGAACAGGCCGCAACCACCGCCCGCCAGCAGCTCCGTGCCATCCGCAACCGCATCCCTGACGAAACGGACACCAGCATCGCGGCCTTCATCGACGCCCACCTGCTCATGCTTGAAGATGCT
>Ga0315281_10003582_pt1 | contig 22726 bp, 20 predicted proteins | sample YL17G07_0_MG_FD_204540 | JGI IMG/M metagenome (GOLD analysis project Ga0315281, IMG submission 204540) | Sediment microbial communities from Yellowstone Lake, YNP, Wyoming, USA - YL17G07_0 | ecosystem: Environmental > Aquatic > Freshwater > Lake > Sediment | place: USA: Wyoming | collected... | reverse complement strand
AAAATTTTACGGGAATACTTTCCGGGCTTACCGGAAATTGTGATTTTTAGAGGTGCCCTTAAGGGAATTAACGACAGATTATGCGAAAACTTAAGCGGCTGACCTCACGTCTTGGCACCCAAGGCTAATGCCCTGTTCCGGCTTTCGGCGGCGGCTTGGGATACCGCATTCTGGTCCCATTCAGGGCTAACCCAGCCTTGCAGGTGTTCCAGAGCGATGTCGGTGAGCGCCGCGATCCAGTCCGACCGCTCGTTGAGGGCCGGGATGTAGTGGAATTCCTTGCCGCCGGCATTGAGGAAGCCGGCTTTAACTTCCATGGCGATTTCTTCCAGGGTTTCCAGGCAATCGGCGACGAAGCCGGGGCACACTACATCGACGCGCCCGGTTCCCGCTTTGCCCAAGGCTTCCAGCGTTGCTGCCGTGTAGGGCTGCAGCCATTCTGCCCGGCCGAAACGCGACTGGAAAGTGATCTGATACTGCTGTGCGGATAGCCCCAGTGCCTCGGCCAGCAGCCTGCCGGTCTTCTGGCATTCGCAATGGTAGGGGTCGCCTTTGTCGAGAGAAAACTTGGGTACGCCGTGGAAGCTCATCACCAGTTTGTCCGGCCGGCCGTTTTGTTGCCAGTAGTCGCGCACATTCTGTGCCATTGCGGCGATATAGCCAGGGTGGTCGTGGTAATGCTTGACGGTGCGCACGGCAGGCATGTTGCGCATGGATGTGAGCGACTGGAATACCGCGTCGAAAGCAGTGCCGCTGCTGCTGGCCGCGTACTGCGGATAGAGGGGCAACACCAGGATGCGGTCGCAGCCCTGTTCTTTGAGTTTGCCAAGGACGCTGGCGACCGAGGGATTGCCATAGCGCATGGCGTATTCGACCACGACCGGCGATTTGATACGCTCGCCCAATGTGCCTTTGAGCAGCTTGGCCTGGCGTTCGGTATGAACTTTTAGCGGCGAGCCTTCTGTGGTCCATATCTGGGCGTATTTCTCGGCCGATTTTTTAGGGCGGGTGTTGAGGATGATGCCGTTCAAAATCAGCCACCAGATGGCCCGTGGAATTTCCACCACGCGCGGGTCTGACAGAAACTCCTTGAGGTAAGGGCGCAGAGCGGCACCGGTAGGCGCTTCTGGCGTGCCGAGGTTGATCAGGAGGATGCCGGTTTTGGCGAGGGTGCCATGTTGGTAAGCGGGTTCAGGAAGGTAAGCCATGAAGTTCCTATGTTGGTTGCCGGCTTTGGCAAAGCTGCTTAGTGGTGCGAAAGCGCGCTGGAAAGCAACCTGGAAGTAACGTCCACAATCGAAATGACGCGCTCATAAGGCATGCGCGTCGGTCCCACCACCCCTAATGTGCCGACGATTTCGCCATCCACCTCGTAGGGAGCGGTCACCACGCTGCATTCGTCCAGCGGCGACAGGCCAGACTCGCCGCCAATAAAAATCTGCACCCCCTGTGCTTGCTGGCTGGTATCGAGCAGTTGCAGCAAGGTGGTTTTCTGCTCGAACAGATCGAACAGTTTGCGCAGGCTGGTCATGTTGGATGAAAGGTCCTGCACGTTAAGCAGGTTGCGTTCACCCGAGATGACACAGCTTTCGCGCTGTGCGTTCATCGCCTCGCTGCCGGCTTCCAGCGCCACGGTCATCAGGGCGGTGACATCCTGGTGCAGGCGCTTGAGTTCCTCGCGTATGTTCTGCTTGACCTCGGCAAAGGTGCAGCCGGCGAAGTGCTGGTTGAGAAAATTGGCGGCCTGGGTCAGTTCGGACGGCGAATAGGCCTTGTCTGTGAAAATGATGCGGTTCTGCACCTCGCCATCGGTGGTGACGATAATCAGCAGGATGCGTTTGTCCGACAAGGTCAGGAATTCCAGATGGCGAAAAGCCATGCTGCGACCCTTTGGGGTCATCACTACGCCGGCAAAACGGGTCAGTTCGGACAGCATTTGCGAGGCCGAAGCCACCAGTTTTTGTGGATCGCTGGGATGGAGTTGGTTTTCCAGTTGATGCATTTCGATTTTTTCCAGCGGCTTGATCGTCAGCAGCGCATCGACGAAAAAGCGGTAGCCCAGTGGTGTTGGAATGCGCCCGGCGGAAGTGTGGGGGCTGGCGACGAAGCCCATTTCTTCCAGATCCGCCATCACGTTGCGGATCGTGGCGGGGCTAAGCGACAGGCCTGAATACTCGGAAAGCGTGCGCGATCCGACTGGCTGGCCGTCGACGACATAGCGTTCGACCAGGGTTTTTAGCAGGAGTTGGGCACGTGGATTAAGCATGGGGTAATTCTACACAAAATAGAGGTGAGCTTGATAGTGTGCCAAATAGACGAGTCAACGCTATAATTCGGGCCATGAATCCAAATTTCAAGACTATCGCCCTGATCGGGAAATACAACAGCCCGGAAATTGGCGAACCTTTGCTGCGTTTGGCCACGTTTTTGCGCGAGCATGATTACGATGTCATTATGGCGATCCAGACCGGCGAGCACATTGCCGCTTGTCCTTTCCCCATGGCGACCTTGGAGGAAATAGGAGAGCGTGCCGATCTGGCGATTGTGATGGGCGGTGACGGCACCATGCTGAACATTGCGCGCAATCTGATCGGCAGCGAAGTGCCGCTGGTCGGTATCAATCAGGGGCGGCTCGGTTTCCTCACCGATGTCTCAATCGACACCATGATCGATACCCTCGTCGACATGTTGAATGGCGAATTCACCATTGAGGATCGCATCCTGCTGCACACCGATGTGGTGCGCGATGGCAAATCAGTGTTTGAGGCCTGGGCGTTCAACGACGTGGTGGTGAACAAAGCCAGCACCGGGCGGATCATTGAATTTGAAGTGTCTATCGACGGCCAGTTCGTCTATAGCCAGCGCTCTGATGGATTGGTGGTGGCGACCCCGACTGGTTCTACCGCTTATGCACTTTCTGCCGGCGGACCCATACTGCACCCCACGCTGGAGGCATTTGCGCTGGTGCCGATTTGCCCGCACACCTTGTCGGCGCGGCCGATTGCAGTAAACAGCCGTTCCATCGTGGAAATCACACCGATTCATGCTTTCGATGCGCGCGTCCATTTCGATGGCCAGGAGCATTTCGATCTGATGGTGAATGACAAGGTGGTGGTCAGGCGCGCGCCTAGCACGGTCCGCCTGCTGCACCCGGTAGGGCACAGTTATTACGATACGCTGCGCCAGAAACTGCACTGGGGCGAAAAACTATAATGTTGGTTCACCTCAGCGTCCGTGATTTTGTCATCGTCGACCGCATCGAGTTGGAATTCAACCCAGGTTTTACCGTACTCACCGGCGAAACCGGCGCCGGAAAATCTGTCCTGATTGATGCTCTGGCACTGGTGCTGGGGGAGCGCGGCGACGCGGGCGTGGTGCGACAGGGATGCGAGCGTGCTGAAATCATCGCCGAATTTGATATCGCCGCCTTGCCGCAACTGCAAGACTGGCTTGAACATAACGACCTGCAGGGCGACAGCGGGGTCTGCCTGTTGCGCCGGGTGATCGACTCAGGCGGCCGTTCGCGTGGCTTCATCAATGGCCATTCCGCCACCCTGCAACAACTGCGTGAGGCTGGCGAATGGCTGGTGGATATCCACGGCCAGCATGCGCACCAGTCGTTGCTCAAACTTGATTCACAACGCACATTGCTGGACGGCTATGCCGGGTTGCAGGCGCAGGCAGCCGAGGTGACGGCTGCCTATCGCCAGTGGCAGACACTACGCAGCCGGCGGCTGGCGCTGGAGAAGGATGCTGCACACTATGCTGCCGAGCGCGAGCAGTTGGGCTGGCAGGTACGTGAACTGGAAAATCTCGCCTTTGGTCAGGAAGAATGGCAAACCTTGCTGGCTGAACATGGGCGGCTGAGCCACGCCGCGAGCCTGGTGGAAGGTGCGCAGTATGGGTTGGAACTACTGGCGGAAGGCGATCTGGCGATCATATCCCAGGTCAATTCCCTGAGCGCACGCCTCAACAGCCTGGTCGAATACGATGCGCGTCTGCGCGAGATACTGGATATTCTGGTGCCGGCAGAAATTCAATTGCAGGAGGCTAATTACGCCCTCCGTCATTATCAGCAACGGCTTGACCTGGATCCTGGTCGTCTGCGTGAAGTGGAGCAGCGTTTGGATGCCGTGCACAGTGCGGCGCGCAAGTTCCGCACCACACCCGAACAGTTGCCGGAACTGCTGGCGGGGTGGCAGGTACGCTTGCAGGAACTCGGTGGTGGGGAACAGGAAGGCGATCTGGCGCAGCAGGAAGAAGTGGCGAGTGCCGCCTATCTCAAACTGGCGAAAAAATTAAGTGGGGGGCGGCAAAAGGCAGCGCAAGCGCTTGGGCAGAAAGTCAGTGCTGCCATGCAGGATCTCGCCATGATTGGCGGTCGTTTCGAAATCGCGCTGGCCGTGTTGCAAGAGGGTGGCGCCCACGGTCTGGAGCAGGTGGAGTTTTTGGTTGCCGCGCATCAGGGCATGGAGCCGAAGTCGCTGGCCAAAGTCGCCTCGGGCGGTGAGCTTTCAAGAATCAGCCTGGCGATCCAGGTAGTGACCAGCAAAGTCGCGGCAGTGCCGACCCTGATTTTCGACGAAGTGGACGTCGGCATTGGTGGTGGTGTCGCAGAAATCGTCGGGAATATGCTCAAAGAACTCGGGCGCGAGCGCCAGGCGCTATGCATCACCCATCTGCCGCAAGTGGCGGCGCTGGGCAGCCAGCATTGGCGGGTGAGCAAGGAGGCGCGGGATGGTTCGGTATTGAGCCGGATCGACGTGCTCGATCAACCCGGCCGTATCGAAGAGGTGGCGCGCATGCTGGGCGGGGTGGATATTACCGAGACCACGCGTAAACATGCGGCGGAGATGTTGGGGTTGCCGGACTAGCACAACGACTTAATGTGGGTGTTGCTACTCCGCAGAAAAGTAACTGGATGCCAAAAGCCAATCTTCCTCGCGTCGGCCGGGCGGGGTTCTGCGTTCGCCAAACCTCGGCGAGGTGACATCCTGAAGGCGTATCGTTCTTCTTTGAAATGTTCGGCGGTCGACAGATGGCTTGGATGCCTCCAGTTCGTCCATGTCAAGGTTTTGATCTATAAATGTCATGTAGCTATCCGCGTTGACGATATGCGTACCGTCGCAGTTAAACTGCATGCGGATGGTGTCTCTGATCGTGCTGATGGTGAAATTCCGGATATAAAAATTTTGTATTTTTCGGAGTAGCGGCAGTTTTGACAGGACACGGGTGAGTTCAGCCGGACTGACGGGCTGCCAATTGCTGAAGCCCTTGCGCAGGTTCTTGCCGAGAAGTTCCGGCAGACGATCGAAGCTGGGGTCATTGCCCAGGGATGCATAGATGCGCTGCACCATCTGCGTCTTTTCTTCATAGCCCATCATCTGAAAATGGCGTTCGATGTAGCCTTTGTTCACCAGTTTGCTGGCGGGATGGACTTCGATATTGAAAGGATCGAGAACCGTCCTGATATGAAGTTCCCCACTGTTGAAGTGGATGGATGCCTCGTAGGCGCTACGATTGAGCAGCAGGTCATACAGTTGGGGGCGGAGCAGGGGCAGGTACTGGTCAACTACGCTTTCATACCTTTCCCGGGTGAATGCGGATTCACGCAAGGAGGGGTCGCCCTTAATGCCGATGTGGAACTCCTTTCCATCACCGATATTCTCGAACAGGGTCTCCTCGGAGGTGAGTTCCACATTGCGTTTGAAGCGGGTGTTGTCAATTTTCGCAGCGATGTCCTGGTCGTTTTCATATATATCCAGGAACGTGTTTCTGTCGACACTGAGAAGCGTGATATCTTCCAGGGCGACAACAGATGCCGATCGCTTGTCGCCATTGAAAAACGCCATCTCTCCGAAGTGCTCTCCCGGCCCAAGGATACTTAGTTCTTTCTGCTGCGTGAACTCCTGGATGAAAACGGAAACGCGCCCGGTTTCGATAAAATACATGTGGTCGGCAGTGTCGCTTTCCGAAAATATCGTGCTGCCCTTCTTGTATTCACATGGCACCGCGCGACTTTTTATTTTGTTAAAATCTTCGCTGGTCAGTTCATAAGCCTGTGATGTGGTCTGCGACATATCTAAACCTCCTGTTACTGTATCGTCTGCATTCGGTCTTGCCGGATCGGGCTGGTTGTTGGTATTGCTATTGCCTTGTGTCAGCGGGTTAAAGCCGGAAAACTACAGTATCATCCTTGCTATCGGGGGCCTTGCCCAAGCCGATGGTACCGCTCCCGACCAGTATCAATTCATCGCGCAATAATTTCACCACTTCACCGCTGGAAAATTGCACAAAAGTGCCGTTTGCGCTTCTGTCCCTTAGATAAAACTTCTCATTGCGCAAAGCGATTTCGGCATGAAACCGGGATACCATCTGACTCTCAACTACCATTAAATTTCCAGGATCCCGTCCCAATGAAATGAAGGATCTATTGTTGTTGATTGCAACGACGGTGTTGCCGTATTCGAGTTCCAGTTTGCTCATCACCGGTGAAATGTCCACCACCATGGAACCGCTCATGGTGGTCAAATCTGAATTGCTGTCCCAGATGACTTCAAAAATGCTGGTTTCCTCGACCTTGCCACGCAATTGGCTCGAACTTAATCTTCGCGCACTGGCGCGTAGCGGTGCGGATACGGCATTCAGCATGTCGGCTGAGGTCAGAATCTGTCCACCGTTGCAGAGACCTGAGAGGCGGGCAGCAACGTTTACGCAATCGCCGAAAACATCCCCCTCCTTTTCAATAATCTCACCATAGTTGAGGCCGATTCGGATGCGTAAAGACTGGTCCCATGGATTGTCCCGAATGCTTGCCTGCATACTGCTACAGGCAAGCAGCGCTTTATCCGGCAAAGGGAATGAACACATCACCTCGTCCCCGACGGTTTTGATGACCCTACCGCCATGCCTGTTAACAACATCACCCAGCAATTTGAGCGTGTTGGCAATGAGACTGAAAGCGGCTTCATTGCCTCGCGATTCGTACAGGGCGGTGCTGCCACAAATGTCAGCAAAGACAATGGCAAGATTTTTCTTCTCGTTCGTCCGGAATTTGGAAAAGAGTCGCTTCACCTACCGCCCCTAACAAAGTTACCTGCAATTTCGAAGTATACACCTAAAAAATCATAGGGTTGTTGAGAATGGTTCCTGTCTGGCACACAAGGCGTCGTCATCAGTTATTGGCTTCAGTTTTGAGGCGTTATAAAATGCAAACGGAAAGATCGTCACGACTGATTTTCTGGTTCATTTCAGTATCAAGTTTCCTTGTCAGTGAGGCGATCAACATAGATTCCCGGTGAGGAGCCGGGGATTTCCATGCAATCCACGATGCGGCCATAAAACGCTGTGGATTCGACGCCCCCGATCACGGCATAGGCATAGCCGCTTTCGGCCATGGCATGCAGAGTAGCAAGCAGTAATGCGGTGCCGATGCCCAGGTGGCGGGTGGGTTCGGCTACACCCAGTGGTCCAAAAAAACCTTTGCAGGTGCTGTCGAAACACGCAAAACCGACAATTTCAGAATTTCTAGTCGCAATGCGGCAGGACAGGGGCTGCCTGCTGAATGCGACGTCGCATTCGCTTGCCCATCCTGGCCCGAAAGTCCGGTGAACCCAGTCCACAACTTGATGCTTTTCGTACGCCAGAGGCAAGCGTATCAGTATGCCTGATCGTCTCAACGCTTCCAGATGAGGTCGCGGGTCGGGCAGGTCGTAAAGCTTTACTAGCAAGTCTTTCAAAATGCGTCCCCTTTATTGTTTGTATCAGCATAGCATCTATGATTGTACGGTCGAAGGAGGCTAGAATATGCGGTGTTCCCATGGCAAGTGAGTGCAAAGTGCATTTCTATCCCAGCAGGGTGTTACCGAGATCATGGTTAGTACCAACGGAGTGGGGCAGGGTGATGGCCCCGTTTCATCCGAAGATTGCGTTGCAGAGCACCCTGCAGGAGAGGTTATGGCAGTTGGGTTGAGTTGGCATTCGTGTTCGCGTAGTGATGCCGGGTGTACGCGGAGAGCGAACGAAGACAATTGCCTCGATTTGCCTGGAGACGGTCTTTGGGTTGTAGCCGATGGGATGGGTGGTTACCTGCTCGGAGAGTTTGCCAGTCACACGGTGGTAGATTCATGCCGCGTGATCCGGGCACCGGAAAGTCTTGCCCAATATTCCGAACAGGTTAGCCAGAAACTGCAGGCTGCCAATCTATTTCTCAGGGAAGAAGCAGTTCGTCGCGATATACAGACGATAGGCAGCACCGTCGTTGCATTGATGTTTTCAGAAGGCCATTTCTGCTGTCTGTGGGCGGGAGATAGCAGGCTTTATCGGTATCGAGGCGACACGTTCGAGCAACTGACCCGGGATCACAGTTTGATGGATGAGCTTATCGCTGCGGGCGTACTCCCATCCGGCACTACACGCCACCCGGCGGAGGGCGTCATTACACGGTCTGTTGGTGGCGACAACGAACTTCGGTTGGACAATATTACCGGCGAACTGCGGCCAGGCGACATTTTTATTCTGTGCAGCGATGGCCTATATAAAGAACTGGATGATCAGGAAATTGCTGAAATCATCAAGCAGGGCGATCCCCAAGCAAGTTGCGATCGGCTGATGGATCAGGCACTCACGCGCGGCGCGCGCGACAATGTCACGGTTATGATGGTTTTTGTGGGGGCGGGTTAAGCCTCGTGTGTAGAATAGGTCCTGGAAAAATGCAAAATACATCTGGAAGATATCCCATGTACCGTCTCTTTTACGTGATCATAGGTTTGTTGATCGTGGGATTAAGTGGCTGTGCCACACCGCCGGCTTCATCACTGCCGCCAGTTGCTACACCTCAACCGGTGGCGCCACCCGACACACGAACTGCCAGAGAACTATTTATGCAAGCGCTGGACGAGCTTCAGGCAGGGACATCCGACAAGGCCAGGCTCACCTTGGCGCGGTTGCTCGTGGTCGAACCCGACAACGCGGCGGGTAAGAGCTTGTTCCAGCAACTTGATGCCGACCCGTTGGAAATGTTAGGCAAAGAACATTTTCTGTACAAGAGCCAGCCTGGAGATACACTTTCCAGGATTGCCAAGCGCTTTCTGGGCGATCCCTACAAGTTTTACATCCTCGCGAAATACAATGGAATTCAGGTGCCGGGACGTCTGGAAGCGGGGCATTCCCTCAAGGTGCCCAGCAAGGGGCTGTCAGCGGCGGCAGTCGAATCCGCCTCGCAAGGCGGATCCGACACAAGCGATCTGAAGTTATTGGAAGCCAGGAAGCTGCTTGCGGCCAATCGTTTTCAAGACGCCATCAACATGTTGGAATCCACCTTGCGTGAGGATGGCGGTAACGCTGAGTTGAGAGACTTCCTGGTCACGGTTTACCTGGATTATTCCGCGTCGTTGGCCAGTGGCGGCCACCTTGTGGAAGCCAGGGGCATTCTTGCCAGGGGGCTTGCCGCCTATCCTGATAACAAACGGCTGAAAACACAGTCCGAACTGCTTGCCAGGAAAATTAACGTAGAGCAGACCTACCAGGCGGGGTTGAAGGCAATCAAAGAGGGTGCATGGGATAAAGCATATGAATCTTTCGTTGCCGTGCTTGCGGCCAAGCCGGATTATCTGGATGCCAAGGCCAGGCTAACGATGGTTCGGCCCCATGCTATCGAGTCCTACCACCGCAATGCTACGAAAGCCTATCGTAAACAGGACATGGATGAGGCGATCAAAAATTGGGATAAAGTGCTCGAGATCGACCCTCGCAATACCCTGGCCAAGTCAAACCGCGCAAAAGCAGTTGAGCTGTCCGGTCACTTGAAGAATCTTTCACGCTAATGGTGGGGGGCTCGCACTCAGCTGGGTAACTCCACGCTAGCGAGGATGCTGACAGGGTTAGCCGGTTATCTTGCTGTAGGCGGCATCGGGCATGCCTTTCTTTTGATTGGAGCGCATTTGTTGCTCGTCAAGCCCGCGCAGGTGGCCGAGGACATCCCGGCGTTTGGGGTCGAGTGCCAGCACCTTCAAAAATGAGAGGCGCGCCTTGTCGTAAGCGCCCTGGCGCAGGTTGGCCAACCCTGCGGCAAGATGGCGCGCCACTTCCTCGTTAATGGTTTTCTGCAGGGCGCTGACTTGGGCGCCATACTCCGCATTGGAAGGGTCAATGGTGCGCAGGATTTTCCACTGTACCAGCGCTTCCGCAAGGTCGTGTTTCTCGGCCAGTTTCCGGGCAAGTTCCACCCGGTCAGAAATCTCCAGTTCCTGAGCAGAGGTAAATCCTGCCGGAGAAGTAGCGTTTCGCGGAAAGCTGGAGCAACCCAACAGGCCAAGCACGACGAGTGCGCTGATCAGAAGTCGGGAAAGCATGCGATTACCTGAGAGTCACTGGACTGAACACTTCCAGAGCCTTGGTGAAGCTGGCCATATCGCGGTCGCCAAAAATCATCGTGCGCCTGAGCCGGAAGGGGTAGGAAAAAGCGGGATTGCCTCCCGCATGCACGGTGGCGCCCAACTGGAAGTTGCTGTTTTTGAGTTCGGAAATGATCAGGTCGTTGGTTTCTCCATAGGGGTAGGCAAAGCTGTAAATGGGGAGTCCGAGACGTTTCCTGATTATCTGGCTGGGTACCTGGATTTCTTCATCGATCCGGGTCCGGTAAGCCTCCGGACTTTCACCCGACAGGCGGTCGGGCATGTGCGGATGCGTTTTTGAATGTGGCTGAAAATCAATCAGTCCGGAAGCGGCCATTTTCCGCATTTCATCAAAGTTCATTGCATCGCGCGCGGTCATGAAATCGGAATAAATGAAGATGGTCGCGGGAAAGCCGAACTTCTTGAGAATGGGGTAGGCGACGTCATGTGATGACGCGTACCCGTCGTCGATAGTGATCACGACTGAACGTTTTGGCAGCGGCGCCTCGCCGTTCAGGAAGGCAGGCAGGCTCGATAATGGAATCACGCGGTAGCCGTTGTCGCGCAAGTAAGCCATCTGCGCGGTGAAGTCTTCCGGGGTGACCACCATTTTGTCCTGCTTGCTGCCGAAGCGGTGGTAACAAAGTATGGGCACCGTCTGGTATCCGTCCGCATAAACGCCGACAGGATTGGGGTGAATCAGCGGGATGACGATTTTTCTTCCCGGAACGATGCGCTCGGATTTGTTGAAGTCTGCAATCTGCCAGTCTTTGCTCTTGTCACCGAGGTATTTGGACGCCAGCGACTGGAATGTGTCGGCCTGGGTGGTGGTGACCACGATATATTCCTTGCCGTGCGCCACGTCGGGTGCAGTCGAAAGTTTGTATGGGGTCTCGGCAACCGATCCGTGTTGGGCACAGCCGCCTGCCAGCAGCAGAAAGATGAGGCAAAGGCCGGATTTAGCTGGAAGCCGGCGGCTCAGTATGTTCATTCGTTTCCTGAAGAGCTTCGCCCATCTCGTTGAACGACTCGAAAAGTTGCCCGAATTCATCCTTGCGCACTTCTGTAATGCGGTAGCCAGAATTTCCCTTTTGTATCTCGCCCAATGCTTTTTGCAATAACCGTATCGGGTTGGAAGTCTGGCCGGCAAGCAAATAGGCGACAAAGGCTGCTGCGAAGACGGTGACGATCATCAATATCGCCATGGTGATGACGGTTTGCTGTGCCAGTTTTTCCAGTGGATCCCAGGGCATGCCCAGGTGTATTTTGCCGAGTTCCCTGTTTTTGAATGTGATTGGCGCCTCGAAATCCAGCATTTCAGTCGCTTTGGAAGCTGCATATCGGTGAATCTGGATGTCGGATATTTTGCCAAAGAGCATTCCGTTCCCGGCGACCTTGGTATAGTTCTGCCCAACCTTGCCAGAGCTGTTGCCGCGAACGATGCCGTGGCTATCGACCACTGTTACATAGCTGAATTGTTGCCCCGTCATCGCATCCTGCGCGAAAGTCTCGATCGCGATCCAGTCCTCCCGCAAAATGGATTCGGCGCTTTCCGTTGCCATGAAGCGCGCCAGGGAGCTGCCGTATTCGGTCACCTGCTGCGTCATGATCTTGTATTGCTGGTTATACAACCAGGTCGCGCCCAATATCATGGTGACTGAAACGATGGCGGCCATAATCAGCGCCCACTTGACGCGGATCGGGATGATGCGGGGTTTGTTGCCCCGTTGATTCTTTTCACGAGCTTCGCGCAAAACGTCGATCAATGACGCTGCCAGTTCATTTCCGTTTTTGAAACGCTTATCCGGCTGCTTTTTTAGCAGTCGATCGACCACCAATCTGATTGACCTTGGCAGATCGGGAATTATTTGGTCGACAGGTATCGGCTCAACCGTGGTGATTTCGAGTAGCAAGCTCGCTATCGTGTTACCCAGGAAAGGCTTTTTCCCGGAGAATAGTTGATAGAGGATGACGCCCAGTGAAAACAGATCGGAACGCGCGTCGGCTTTTTTGCCCAATGCTTGCTCCGGCGACATGTATTGCGGCGTTCCCAGCACTTCACCCATCTGCGTATGCTGTGTCATGTCAGGATCTTCGATGTGGGCAATGCCGAAGTCGGTAATCGTGATGTGACTGCCATTCCTGGCGCAGATGATGTTGCTGGGCTTGATGTCGCGGTGGACTACTCCTTTACCGTGTGCGTAGTCCAGTGCCTTTGCCAGCTGGATGGCGATGGTGAGGGACTCTTCCAGCGATCGATTCGGTGTCGAAAGCATGTACTCGTCGAGTGGTTCCCCCTCCAGCAACTCCATTGCGATGTACGGGCGGTTATCGACCACGCCGATGTCGTAGATCGTAACGATGTTGGGATGCGAGAGAAGACCGGCAGCCTTTGCCTCGCGCAGAAAACGCATCCGGTATTCGGCGTCTTCGCAGCGCTCCTGGCGCAAAACCTTGATCGCCAGTGTACGGTCAATGCTCGGGTCGTAGGCCTTGAACACCACAGCCATGCTGCCCCGGCCCAGCTCGCCCTCAATTTTATAGCGCCCAATTTCTTCGAGCATGACGACTCCATTAACTCAGGATTCGAACCTGTTGCAGGGACGAATCCTCCACCGCGCCGATAATATTGGATTCTGAGCGAGCTGATTTTTGTATGGTTTGCGGCGAAGCGGCTCAGAAAGCGCATTATATATAGTTAGGGCGAAACTTTCTGGGTAATTCTGTGTGGAATTCGGCGTGTTAAGTCCGGATTAAGTGGCTGGTTCGATGATAGTGCAAGGCGCGCGCAGAAGCTTCTCCAACTCTGCGCCTGGAACCGGCCTGCTGAATAAATAGCCCTGTATTTCGTCGCAGCCGAACTGCTGCAACATGGCAAGCTGGTCTGTGGTTTCCACCCCTTCCGCAATGACTTTCAGATTCAGGCTTTGCCCCAGCAGGATGACGGATTTGGCGATGGAGGCATCGTTGGCGTCGGTGGTCATGTTGCGCACGAAAGATTGATCCACTTTCAGTTTCTGGATGGGGAAACGCTTCAGGTAGCTGAGCGACGAGTAGCCGGTACCGAAATCGTCGATTGAAAGCTGGATGCCCAGGGCACGCAGGGCGCTCAGGGTGGCAATGGTTTTTTCGACGTCGTGCATGACTACGCTTTCGGTAATCTCCATCTCGAGGCAACTCGGATCAAGGCCGGTTTCCTTCAGCACTGCCGAGACCAGCCCTACAAATTCCGGGTGTTGGAATTGGCGCGCGGAGATGTTGACGGCCATGGTCAGTTTGCCGAATCCAGCGTCATGCCAGGCTTGTGCTTGCACGCACGCAGTGCGCAGCACCCACTCGCCGATGGGGATGATGAGGCCGGATTCCTCGGCAAGCGGAATGAATTCCGCGGGTGAAATGAAAGTTGTGCCATCGCGACGCCAACGCAGTAGTGCCTCAACGCCAAAAATCCGTTGCGGGGATAGTTCCACCTGGGGCTGGTAATTCAAAGCCAGTTCGCCCCGTTCCAAAGCACGGCGCAAGCCGTTTTCCAGTTCCAGCCAGCGTTTCGCCTTTTCGTTCATGTCTTGCGTATAGCATTGGAAGGCATTGCCCCCCAGTTCATTGACCCGGTTGACCGCGGCTTCCGCATTTTTGACCAGACTTTCAAGGTCATGCCCATCCGTCGGGTAAACGCTGGCGCCGACGCTCAGGGTAAAGAACAACTCCTGGCCATTCGCCTGCAGTGGGTCGTGCATGCTCATCTGAAGCTTCTCGGCAAGCAGCGCCAGTTGCTGGATGGTCTGCATCTCCGGCAGCAGGATGCCGAAGGTCGCGCCTTCGAATCGAAACAACAGGGCGCCACGAGCCCGTTCGACGTTTTCTTGAAGCAGGGCATCCAGCCTGAGTGCCATCGCGCGCAACAGGTTGTCGCTTGCTTCATAACCTTGGCTTTCGAGAACCCGCTTTATGCGGTCCACCCGCAGCAATAACACAGCCATGCTATTCGCCGTACTAATTTTGAGAACGTCCTGAAAGTGCTCGCCGAACATCCTGCGATTCGGCAGGCCGGTCAAATCATCGTGGTAAGCCTGATGAAAAAGCTTTTTCTCTGCCTCTTGGCTATCAGTGATGTCCTCAATGTAAACGTGGTAGCTGTGCAAGTCGGTCAGGGCATGAATCTGGCAATTGAAAACACGATTGTGCAGGGTGTATTCCAACTCCATCCGTTCCTGTCCGGAAGACTGGAGGGATGCCAGATGTGCTTCGAAGGCCTCTGGTAACAGATGCTCCGTTTTCGTCAGGCCAAGCCGCGCTAGCAATTCGACAGTAGCGGGGTTGGCGTAAGCAATCTTGCCATCCCACCCCATCCCCAGGATCGGGTTGGGGCTACGTTCAGGAAACATGGCAAGGCGGCGGCGCTCTGCGCTTTCCGAAATATAGGCATTGACGTTGTAACCAATCAGAATGGCAATGAAAAAAATCACCAGGCTAAATCCGATCACCATATTGATCATCAGGTGCGTCCTGTCCTGCGCTGATTTTCCGCTGCTTTGCACATGTTCCTGGTTCAGGGCAACCAACGCATCGATATTCGGTGTGATCTGGTCTTCCACGGTGCTGACTTTTACCAACAGTTCGCGCGCCAAATCCCAATCAGCCGGTTGAGCGCTTAGCGCCGTGTCGAGCTGCTTGGCAAGCAACGCAATGGATTCGTTTTGCGCTTCAATTTGCTTGAGTAGCGTTACCCCTTCCTTGGCGTTATGTATGGTTCTTAAGCCAGCATCGACCAAGCGCTGGTTACGCTCGAACTTCGTCATGAAGGCCGTTCGATCGGTAGTCGCATAGTATTGGTAAAGAATGGGCTTCTGCTCAAAAATCGCGACCCGCAGCTTGGAGATCGCGTTGAGCTGGGGTAGATTCCCATCCACCAGCGAACTGGTGGCATTCGACACGGATGTGCCGTTGATATAGATCAGTGTGGACAGCGTTACGCCCAGTGCGAGCACCAGAAAATAGACGACAAGAATTTTTTTGTAGACGGGAGACATGGCATTCCGGGAAATTCGTTTGCCAGATAGTATCGGCAAAGGAGGGGGAACCTTTACCTGCCGCTTGTTTTTGGCTTGGAGTGGGGTTGGTGTTGCAGGGGGGGGGGCACGGTCATGCCGTTTAGTGGGGGCCTGATGTTATATTTCACTCAGAGTGATTCTTTTCGGCCCCATCGTTTCCAGTCATGAGAAAAACAAAGCGAAGCTGACCCCTTAGGCTATTCAGAACTGGAAGGCGGCACTGAATCGGTTTACCATCATGTTTGATGAGCGCATGCCGCAGCATTAAACGATAACCCGATTACACAAAATCGAGGACACCCTCAATATTACTGCTCCGGTATCGGTCTGGAAACAGAATGGGAAATATGTGTCCAACCAACCAAGCTTCTTGTCTTTGTCTAGAGCTGTAAATGGTGGTTACAACCATATCGCTGATAGGGCTGCGCAGTACAACAGGATTTATAATATTCTTAAGAAATAACAATGAAATGTAAATATTTATTATTTATTCTTATAGGCTTTTCATCATTAGCACATTCTAATGAGTGTGATGAGGTCGTGAAAGAAAAGGTTTTAGAAGGATCGGTATTCTTCTCTAAATTTAATTCTTTTGGTAACACATGCTTCTATGCAAAGAAATCTTCTGAATTTAAGGGGGGCTACGATTTTTACATAAGAAAACTTGATGGGTCAGAATTTAGATTCCCTAGGTCAAGTCATATGTCTAGCTACTTTAGTAGAATCGCCGCAGTTTCGTTCAAAGATTTTGATGGTGATAATTTCAGTGACGTTGCTATTATTTTCGATGAGATCACAAATAAAGACCCGATACGCAGCTTGATCTATTACCGGGGCACTAGATATGGCTATGAATTAGATGACAAGCTTAGTGAACGTTTTGTGATAAATAATGGAGAGAGTGTTTCTGATATCAACAAGCTAACGAGGCATGGTAAATAATCATAACAATCGAAAAACTCTTGGGGTCAGAAAAACTGGTGGATTCACATTCCAAGTGCACCACGCCTAGCTTCCTGAAAGACTTCATGAGGCGTCCGGTAACCGAGGCATTTGCGAGGTCGATGATTGAGCTTTTTGACGACAGACGCAAGTGTTTTTTCAGTGACGTTTCTGAAATCTGAGCCTTTTGGAAAATATCTTCGCAGCAATCCATTCGTATTTTCATTAGTTCCGCGCTGCCAGGCTGAGTAAGGGTCGGCAAAGTAAATCGCCAACCCCGTACTCTTTTCAACATCCCTGAAATGGGCAAACTCCTTGCCATTATCCAGAACTCGTAGGGCGGATTAGACGCAGTCGTAATCCGCCGGATGCAAGGTCAAAAGGGGCGGTGGGGTCGCATCTTGTATTGTGATATCGCGTCCCTCTGGCGCTTGCTGATGTATGGCCCCAGTCATTTGCGAGTTAACTCGCATAATTTCATGACATTCCGCAAAATCGCTATCTCCTGATTGATCAGGTCAGGCAGCGGCGTGCAAAGGTGCCACATGTTGGCGCGGTTGCTGTTCCGCCAGCCAGAGGTCATAAGCGGCCTGCATTCTGATCCACAGACCAGGAGGTTGGCCGAGGGCTTCGGACAGTTTCAGGTCCATTTCCGCTGTAATACCGGCGCGACTATTGAGCACCTTGGAAAAGTGTGGACGGGAAACGCCTAAATGCGCCGCGAATTGGCCTACCGTGAGGCCGATCTCGGGTAGTACGTCTTCTTTCAAAATTTCGCCGGGATGAGGCGGGTTGTGCATCCGCATGGTGTTCTCCTAATGGTAGTCCAGGTAATCTACAAGCTCAGCCTCTCCATGTTCGAATCGGAAGATGACTCGCCAGTTCCCATTGACCGTTACTGACCAGAAGCCCCTTAGGCTTCCTGTGAGTTTGTGCAACTTGAAGCCTGCCACGTTGACTTGCTCGATCACTTCGGCGGAATCCAGAACGCCAAGAATGCGCCTCAGCTTTGGCCCGTGCTCTGGGCGGATACCTGCTTTGGAGCCAGTTTCGAAGAATGATTGCAGGCCCGAATGGCGGAAGCTTTTGATCATACATGCACTGTACGCTGTTTGCTTACAGATTACAACGCGCTGTATCTATCGGGAAATGTATTGGCAACGACGGCGCTACATTGAGGATGGATTGCGGGTGAATGCAGGATGATTTTCAGAACTCGTAGAACTCGCAGGGTGGATTAGACGCAGTCGTAATCCGCCGGATGCAAGGCCAAAATTCGGCGCAATACGCTTCGTTATTGACGCCCTATCAAAATTGTTTGGGTGGATGCAGGTGAATGTTCAATCAGTCTTATGTGGGCAATTTGTCTTGGTGCAGTCCGCATATAAATAAAGGGAGTGGTCGCGAATTTCGAAGCCGCGCTCTGCTGCGATCTGCTTTTGGCGGCGCTCGATTTCCTCGTCGAAGAATTCTTCTACCCGGCCGCACTGCATGCACACAAGGTGGTCGTGGTGCCCGCCCTGGTTGAGTTCGTATACGGCTTTGCCGCTTTCGAAATGGTGCCGGATCAACAGGCCGGCTTGTTCGAACTGGGTGAGCACGCGGTACACCGTGGCCAGGCCGATGTCGATGCCGTCCGACATGAGTAGGCGATAAACGTCTTCCGCCGTGAGATGGCGCACCTCGGTGTTCTCGAACAGATTGAGAATTTTGAGCCGGGGCAGGGTGGCTTTGAGGCCAATGTTTTGCAGGTCGCTGGGTTCGCTCATTTGGCTGGTGCTATAGGTGCTATAGGAGACTGTCGAATTTTTAGTACTTTATAAGGTATCATATAGGCTTTTACTGCCTTTGCAAATAAGACTGCCGTCCATGCGCATCCTCGTTCTCCTGCTGTCCTTGCTGCTTGCTTCGTGCTCGATGCAGCTTTACAAAATCGATGTGCAACAGGGTAACGCCATTACTCCGGAAATGGTGTCCAAACTCAAGCTGGGCATGACCCGCTCGCAGGTACGGTTTATCCTTGGCACCCCGTTGATTGCAGATCCATTCCATACTAACCGTTGGGATTACATCTATAGTTATCGTAAGTCCGATACGGTGACTGAGCGGCGCACGTTGTCGGTGATTTTCGAGCAGGATCTGGTAAAGCGCGTGGAGGGTGATGCGCTACCGCCGGGCGGAATTACAGAGACGGTTCAGAAAGCGCCAAAGATTGTCGAGGCAATTCAGGTTGCTGAACCGGTTCGGACGGTTGAGCTGGTGTCTGTACCTGTTCCGGTTCCGGAAAAGATTGCCGAGACGCCGCCACCTGCGGAACAGCCAGGTGTCGATGAGGGTGTGAGTTTGTTAATGGCGCCGGAAATTGGCAAGGCCTCCCATATTGGCAAGAGATCCCATAAAAATTCAAAAAAAAAATATCGCAAGAAAAAGCCGCGTTTAACACATTGAAATTATTGTTATGAACACCTTGAATATTACGATCGCAGGTAGTTCCGGCCGCATGGGGCACGCATTGCTTGAGGCACTGGCCCAGTCTCCTGACGCACGTTTGTACGCGGCGCTGGAGCGGCACGGTAACCCGTTTGTGGGTAAGGACGCCGGGGAGTTGTTTGGTTCGCCGTGCGGCGTGGCCATCACGGACAACACTGCTGCAGCCATTGTCGGCAGCAACGTGTTCATCGACTTCACCCGCCCTGAAGGATCGCTGGAGCATCTGGCCTTGTGCCGCGAGCACGGTGTAAAAATGGTGATAGGCACCACGGGCTTCAGCGCCGAGCAAAAGCAGTTGATCGTGGAGGCTGCACGCGACATTGCTATCGTGTTCGCGCCGAACATGAGTGTCGGTGTTAATTTATGCCTGAAGCTTTTGAACCTGGCAGCCCAGGTGCTGAACGAGGGCTACGACATCGAAGTGATTGAAGCGCACCACCGCCATAAAGTGGACGCGCCTTCCGGCACGGCGCTGGCGATGGGTGAGGCCGTGGCGCAAGCGCTGGGCCGGGACTTGGCGGAATGCGCGGTGTACGGGCGCGAAGGCGTGACCGGTGAACGTTCTCCTTCCACCATCGGTTTTGCGACAGTGCGCGGCGGCGATATCGTGGGCGACCATACAGTGATGTTTGCCGGTATTGGCGAGCGGGTGGAAATTACGCACAAGGCTTCCAGTCGCGCTACCTTTGCCAACGGCGCTTTGCGCGCTGCACGCTTCCTCGCGGGCCGCGAGCGGGGCTTGTATGACATGCAGGACGTGTTGGGATTGCGTTGATTTCGGCGTAATTTTTCAGTATAATTACGCAGTTTTGTCAAAAGCGGGAAGGCGCCCACGCCTGTCCCGCTTCTTTGTGTGTAACGCACGCTTTCAGGAGTTCTTCGGTGTCGCATCGTAAGCCAGCCATTCTTGTACTCGCGGATGGGTCGATCTTTCGCGGCCTTTCAATTGGTGCGGATGGCGCGACTGTAGGCGAGGTGGTTTTCAATACGGCGATGTCTGGTTATCAGGAAATACTGACTGACCCTTCCTATTGCAAGCAAATCGTTACGCTCACCTATCCGCATATCGGCAACGTCGGGGTGAACCCGGAAGACGAGGAATCGCATCGGATATTTGCCAGCGGTTTAGTGATCCGCGACCTGCCTCTGGTTGCCTGCAACTTCCGTAAAACTCATGATCTCTCCGGTTATCTCAAGGCGCAGAACGTGGTGGCGATCGCTGACATCGACACCCGGCGTCTCACCCGTTTGCTGCGGGAAAAAGGTGCGCAGAGCGGCTGTATCATGGCCGGCGATGCGTTGGATGAAGCCGCCGCGCTCAAGCTGGCGCGTGAATTTCCGGGGCTGGCCGGGATGGATCTGGCCAAGGTGGTGAGTTGCACCAAATCCTACCCCTGGCTGGAAGGTGAGTGGGGTTTGGGCCAAGGCTTTACAACACTGGAGAATCCCAAGTTTCATGTGGTTGCCTTCGATTACGGCGTCAAGCGCAACATCCTGCGCATGCTGGCGCACCGTGGCTGCAAGGTGACTGTGCTGCCGGCGCAAGCTACTGCTGCCGAAGTGCTGGCGCTGAATCCGGATGGCGTGTTTCTTTCAAACGGGCCGGGCGACCCCGAGCCGTGCGATTACGCCATTGCCGCGATCCGTGAACTGCTGGAAAAAAACATCCCGACTTTCGGTATCTGTTTGGGACACCAATTGCTGGCGCTGGCCAGCGGTGCCAAGACGGTAAAAATGAAATTTGGCCACCATGGCGCCAATCATCCGGTACAGGATCTGGACAGCGGGCGCGTGATGATCACCAGCCAGAATCATGGTTTTGCAGTGGATGCGGCGACGTTGCCGGCCAATGTGCGTACCACGCACGTATCGTTGTTCGACGGCAGCCTGCAAGGCATCGCCCGCACCGATGTGCCGGCGTTCAGCTTTCAAGGCCATCCCGAAGCGAGCCCGGGGCCGCATGACGTGGCGTATTTGTTTGACCGGTTTGTTTCTATGATGAGGGAGCAGGGGCTAGGGGCTAGGGGCTAGTAGCCAAGTGAAAGTTAATAGCTACCGCGATTTGAAAGTGTGGCAACTATCCATGAGGTTAGTAGAAGAAGTTTATGTTTTGACTGGCCAGTTTCCTAAAGCCGAGGTTTATGGGCTGAGTAGCCAATTACAGCGGTCGGCAGTGTCGGTTCCGTCGAATATTGCAGAAGGGCATGCAAGGGATTCGACGAAAGAATATTTGCGTTTCATTTCAATATCACTGGGATCGTTGGCGGAATTGGAAACACAGTTCTATTTGGCGCAACGACTGAATTACATAGCGGAAAATTGTTTAACTAATATTCTGGAAATAACGAGTGAAGTTGGCAGGATGCTGCGTGGCTTGCAAAAAAGTCTCAAAGATAAACTAGCCCCTAGCCCCTAGCCCCTATTCCCTAAAACATATGCCAAAACGTACCGACATAAAAAGCATCCTCATCATCGGCGCCGGCCCGATTGTTATCGGGCAGGCGTGCGAGTTCGACTATTCCGGGGCACAGGCGTGCAAGGCGCTGCGCGAGGAAGGTTACCGGGTGATCCTGGTGAACTCCAATCCGGCGACGATCATGACCGACCCGGAAATGGCGGACGTGACTTATATCGAGCCGATCACATGGAAGGTGGTGGAAAAGATCATCGAGCGCGAGCGCCCGGACGCGTTGCTGCCAACCATGGGCGGGCAGACCGCGCTGAACTGCGCGCTCGACCTGGCCAAGCACGGCGTGCTGGAGAAATTCGGCGTGGAGATGATCGGTGCCTCGCGCGACGCCATCGACAAAGCCGAGGACCGCGAAAAATTCAAGCAGGCCATGAGCAAGATTGGCCTCGCCAGTCCCCGTTCCGCCATCGCCCACAGCATGGAAGAAGCGCTGCAGGTGCAGGCCATGGTGGGTTATCCGACCATCATCCGGCCCTCGTTCACCATGGGCGGCAGCGGTGGTGGCATTGCTTATAACAAGGAAGAATTTCTCGCCATTTGCGAGCGCGGTCTGGAAGCTTCGCCCACCCACGAACTGCTGATCGAAGAATCGCTGATCGGCTGGAAAGAATTCGAGATGGAAGTGGTGCGGGACCGCAAGGACAACTGCATCATCATCTGCGCCATCGAGAATTTCGACCCGATGGGCGTGCATACCGGTGACTCGATTACGGTGGCGCCGGCGCAGACCCTGACCGACCGCGAATACCAGATCATGCGTAATGCCTCAATTGCAGTGCTGCGCGAGATTGGTGTGGAAACCGGCGGCTCCAACGTGCAGTTCGGCATCAACCCGGCCGACGGGCGCATGGTGCTGATCGAGATGAATCCACGCGTGTCGCGTTCCTCCGCGCTGGCTTCCAAAGCCACCGGCTTCCCCATCGCTAAAGTGGCGGCCAAGCTGGCGGTGGGCTACACGCTGGACGAGCTGAAGAACGACATCACCGGCGGCGCGACCCCGGCTTCCTTTGAGCCCAGCATCGATTACGTGGTGACCAAGATCCCGCGTTTCGCCTTTGAAAAATTTCCCCAGGCCAACAATCGGCTGACCACCCAGATGAAATCCGTGGGCGAGGTGATGGCCATTGGCCGCACTTTCCAGGAGTCGTTGCAAAAGGCGCTGAGGGGTCTCGAAACCGGCGTGGATGGTTTGGACGAAATGACCTGCGACAAAGAGGTGATTGAGTCCGAATTGGGTAGCCCCGGCCCCGAACGCATCTGGTACGTGGCGGATGCGATGCGCCAGGGCATGAGCCTGGAAGAAATTCATCGCTACACCCACATCGACCCGTGGTTCCTGGCGCAGATGGCTGATCTGGTTGCGCAGGAGCAGGCGCTGG
>Ga0315281_10003581_pt1 | contig 22732 bp, 30 predicted proteins | sample YL17G07_0_MG_FD_204540 | JGI IMG/M metagenome (GOLD analysis project Ga0315281, IMG submission 204540) | Sediment microbial communities from Yellowstone Lake, YNP, Wyoming, USA - YL17G07_0 | ecosystem: Environmental > Aquatic > Freshwater > Lake > Sediment | place: USA: Wyoming | collected... | reverse complement strand
CACAAGTTCTGTGCAGGCCATGACGCGCGTCAAACAGTGGGCCCTGCTCTGTCAGCTCCCATCCTTCTCTTTCTTACCGTGACAAAGATGCCCAGAAGGACAACTAGGAGAATCACTGAGACAGAGACAGGAATGACCAACGACGGCAGGTTCGCCGCGGTCGTTGTCGTGGCGGGATGGAGACTGACTGTAACCTCCATTGTAACATGCGGTGTGACCATAGGGTCACGGTTGATGAATAGGACATAGAAGAAACCTGGCGCGCCGTCGATGAACATATAATGCGTACCAGTGTGGGCAGCCACATTCTCATTCGCATGGACGACTGGCCCGACAGCGCAGCTTATTGCACCATGGTAGTAGTCGGAAGAGAACACGTAGGCATCTATTGGACTGGTTGCAGAGTAGTTGAGAATGGAAGTGTCGCCCTTCTGATAGACTACGAGCATCGGTCCCCACTCGTACGTGCACGCACTGCTATCCTCTCTCAGGCCATTCGCCAAATCGTACCCGAGGGTAGCGTTGCTCGTCTGCGGATTCGTCGGCGGCGGAACCACCGTGGCCGCAGCTGAAACCGAGCCGACATTATCGACCGCAGTCACACCTAAGACGCAGAAGCCCAACAGAATTATAGTCACAGCCATCGAGAGAAAGCTGCTCTTCAACAGCCATCGTCATTGGAATGGGCATGGAGCCCTTTTCCTTAAGGGTTTCTGAGTTCCCTCCATGCTCGACGCGCTATATGGTGGCCTCTTGCCCATTCTGAGGTTTCGAAGTGAGCAGCCGCCATCCATCTGGATCGTACCTATGGACTCGCGCTTTGGCGTCGACACCGATGGGTCTGATGTGTCTGCGTTGAAAGGCGCGCTTCCTGATCTTCCTAGCAATCCTCAGAGTTGTGGCGAGAACCGCTCGCATGTAGCCCGCGCAGACAGCTTCGTAGCATTGGCCGATTCCGCGAATGATGTCGTCCCTTGGAGACTCCACCTCTATGGCTATGCGCTCACCTTCAGGTCCGATCGCGAGACCGTCTACAATCGCGTTGCCAGCTCGAGCAGGCTTCATTGTTACCCTGTAGCCATGCGACCGATAGTACCGTGCCACAGCCCACTTGAGCCACCTTTCATTAGTCAAGCTCGCTTCCCTTGCAGCACCTGTCTCGCATGAAAAATCAGATTACCTACTTACATCATTATTAGGGCTGAGTCCAACAAAGCGAAGGTAGTAGTTTGGAGCCCAATAGGTAGGGTTCCGAACCTGACTGGGTCTGAGAACCTCCCGATCCTACACAGTCTTATGATCTGGATCTCGACGAAATGGTCATCGGGCAAAAGCTATGCCAAGAGTCTGCAAAACATGCGCAGGTCGCCGGTCATGTTCTCACGGTCTTCGCCTTTTCTATGACGATAGCTTTCGTTCGCCGCCGACATGCTGGGCACTTTAGATACTTCCAGCCACCCTCTCTGCTCGGCCAGTGAGGACTGAAGAGGTCGGTCCAGAACGAGACTTCGAACTCGTGCCCACAAATCCTGCAGCGATAAGCAAACATGCGTGTATGCCAGCCTACAGTCAGAAGCAGACCGGCCACGATCAACATAGCCAGAGCAAGGAACCGGACAAAGCTCCGGGTCGCAAGGACGATAGTGACCCCTATCACGGCAAGAGTAGCAAAGGCGGCCAAATAGACTAGGAGCTGACGTTGTTGGTTCCCTTTCATTTGTCATCATGAACCTTCTAAATCAGCTCTGTCCGGACTCATGCCTATGCTCAAGCAATCCGGACTCTCCACGAGTTGTGAGCAGAGATCCGTCTTCTTGTCAGCACCGTCGCGACTACTTGGGAGCCCATTTGGGCACTCAATGGAGTCGTGGCTGACCTGACGTGGCTCTGCATCTTTCTGCACGGGCACTGGCTTCCAGCCGCCGAATAGTGAACGCTCTCGTTGATCGCATTGTCTAACAGCAACGCAATACCGAATGAGAGGAGGAAGTTCAGTTTCCCTAGTACGACAGCCATTCAACTCTGACCTTCACGACGCTTAGCATCGGACTTGCCGCTCCTTCCATAGACTGGTTTTGAACGTCGTCACGGGTTATCAGGCATTGCTCGATGTTGCTCAGCTCAGATTGAAGGCGCGCAGCGGCATCTGCAGCTTTCGAAATGCTCTCATGCGAGATGGTGACTTCTGGATCGGCGCCAAAGATGACCTGTACTGGAAAGGCGTTCGCCTCAATCTGGATAAGTATGTCTCTGACTGTGGCGATTGCGGCAATTTGCCTGTCCGTCAGGTTGATGAGAAAGATGTTCATTTCTGTATACGTCTGCTTCACGTTGCTGACTACGCGTTCTAGGGAGATTGTGGCATCGTTAATCTGCATCCAATGCCGCTCGTGACGCAAGTCGAGGGAGGCGATCACAGGGAGAATCCTTGACTGCCAGATCAGGTCCTGTTGCAGGGCATCCCAGAGTTCCGTGTCGATGCAGCTTCCACTGACGGTTGAATTCAGGATGTGTATGGACTCGCCTAACGCTCCTTCTGCAGATAACAGGGCCAATCCGAGAGCGTTTGTTCTTTGTCTGTCTGCAGCTTGGTACGATAGTATGAAGTATGCATTGGATGCAGTCAATCCTAGAATAGCCAAGAACATGATACAGACGGAGGCGAGTCTGCCGCCGATAACTCCAGGCGCTCTTTCGCTCGATTTCAGGATCAGCACATCCTGAAAGGGTCGCGAGAAGTCGCCGCGATAAATCACTTCCACCGTCGCTTGACGGCTGGTTTTCGTCTCCGAATACGGCGTGAGCGTGTTCGTTAAGAAACGCAAACATCACCATGTCCGATTCAGTCGAACATGATGGAGGCTGTGCCGGTTCATACAACGACTGAAGCTGACAATACAGAGCAGATCCTCAGGAGAAATGTTCACCGACAGGCAAAAGGAAATGGCCACGTCATGCCTTCGAATAGCTGGTCAGGTAGTCTTATTCAGATCGCCCAGTTCCGGACGATCAAGGCGGATTGACCAAGAAATCTCCTCCTTGCTACTTGCCTGTGTGCGGGTGCCTCGTAGGCCTTTTCAGTTCCATGGGTGCACTATACTCGGCTCAAGGTGAGAACATGAAAGCTGCTTTACTTCACAGATTCGGTTCGCCACTGGCAATTGAAGAACTGCCGACACCAGAACCGAAGGGAGACGAAATCCTTGTTCGCGTAAAAGGCGTTGGCGTTTGCCACAGCGATTTGCACATATCCGATGGCAGGTACCCAAACCTACCTCTTCCTCTTGTGCTTGGTCACGAAATAGGCGGGGAGGCAGAAGGTATCGGAGAAGTTCTTGTTTATGCAAGTTGGGGATGCAAGTCATGCACACTATGCTCCGAAGGAGACGAGCAGCTTTGCGCCAAGGCCACCGAGGCTGGATGGGCGCGAAATGGCGGTTACGCTGAGTATGTAGTGGTGCCCTCGAGACGATATCTCCTGCCTCTTGATGGACTTGATCCCATACGCTCCGCTCCTCTCGCTGATGCCGGCGTAACTCCCTACCGAGCGGTTCGTCGGGTCAGCGGATGGTTGTTGAAGGACGGCTCGACCGCTGTCGTCTTGGGCGTGGGTGCCCTCGGCCAGTTCGCTATCCAGTATCTAAAGCTGCTAACAACGGCTCATGTGATTGCGGTAGATCTCAGTGAAGGGAAGCTTCGACGCGCCTTGGAACTCGGTGCAGATGAGGCATTTCTCCCAAAGAACATGACTGGATCAGCGAGAGCGGTGCTAGATTTTGTTGGCTCAGACGAGACTCTTGCGTTGGCTGTGAAGATCCTCGAAAGAGGAGGCATACTCGCACAGGTTGGCGAGGCAGGAGGGAAGATGCCGTTCGGCATGGGTTTCGTACCTCACGAGTCCTTCTTTACAACGTCAATTTGGGGATCTATGCAAGATCTGTCGGCTGTTCTTGAGCATGCTCGGGGAGGCAAACTTGATTGGCAAGTTGAAACGCTTCCCTTGGAGGCGGTAAACGAAGCGCTAACTCGCCTCAGGAAAGGGGACGTTCTAGGCCGCCTGGTGCTTACCCCTTGAGCTTTCAGGATGGGGCAGCATTCGGGTTGCATTGAAAGTGGAAGAACCGGCATAATCGCAGTACCGTCATTTGTCGGTCATTGATCGTAGCACATTGCACATCTGTGAGGTCAGGTCTTAGCAGTGAGCCACAAGCACACAAGGCCGACAGCAATTATCGCGACACCCTCCCACACATACGGAAGGTCTATCCGGTATGTCTGAACGATCGGGTACACAACTACCTTGACGATGACTGGTTTCGGCGTCGGATTGATGACGTAAGCCGCGTAACTTCCGTTTTGGATGAGATACCCATTGAAGGCGAATCGGACTCCTACCTCGCGTTCTTCAGGTCGAAAATGTCCTGTAAAGACCGCCCGGTCCTGCCCGTCCACTACCATAACAGAAGGATCTGCAGAAGACTGGCTGAATGAGGCGTTTCGGACCTCAATGAAGAGCAGCAGGTCCCTCTCTGACCAGTAGAAGAGATCGGCCGGGTCTGAAAAGAAATGGAAATACCTGTACACTGTTACCCCGCCTCCGGACTCCAATCTCATGGCACCCGTCTCCTCAACGCCGAGCGCCAGCGATGAAACCGAACCCTTAGAGGAAATCACAGCCAGCTGAAAGCCTAACCCGATCAGAAATACTGCCAACACAACTTGAACCACCTTGCCACGGGCAACAGGAATCTTCTCTTCTTTGTCCCTAGGCTCTGGGCTACGAGGTGTGTGCCGGACCCTGGTTACGTAGTTCTTCGCATCGAAAAGCTCGGCATTAGGTTTCCTGTACTTCTCACATCTATGCATGTCTAATCTCGCTGCTGACAACTGGTGTCAGATGCTCCTAGGGATCCTCCGGTCCAAACTGCGAGAAATCGCTGAAATAGCTTCAACCGTCAAGTGACGGGCGAATAGGACTTCATGGCAAGAAGCCAACTCACTCCATGCCGATTTCCCGACATGCTACTCTCTGTGTCTTTTCCGGGAGGCTGCCCCAACGGTCGGACAGGCACCCTGCCTTTCGGGGACGAACCTTGCCTGTAAACTAGGCCGCAAACCCATTGCCTGCGCCAGACCGTCACCTGACGGCAGTACCGTTATTTGCCGTTCCTTCCGGAGAGCCTACCATGCCGCTCTTTGACGTTGCCTTCAAGATTAAGCACGACTGCCCCTTCGGGAACTTGTCAAGGAAGTTTCCTTCCGCACGAATGTTCGTGTGGTGCAACAGAGAGCATGAGGTAATCGAAGTAGTGCTGTCAGAACCATCGCAACGCAAGCAATTACAGAAAGCGATTGATAGTCTTGCAGACATCGTGGACGTGACTTCTGATGGTGGAAATGTGCGTGTAATCACGAAGAAATGTCACTGCACCACGAAGAATTCTGTCGGTCGCAATCTGGACGCTCATAACATTTTGCACCTGATGCCTGTTATTTACGAAGCAGGTTGGGAGTACTACCATGCCATTGCGTTCAGACATGGAGACTTCAAGCGGTTCGTCGAGGCTGCCGAGCAACTGCCCTGCGAACTTGAGGTTCTGCGAAAGTCAACGATTCAAGCCAACCTCGGTGGGTCAGTCACAATATCCGTTAGCGATCTGTTCGCCAATCTGACGAACAAGCAAATTGACGCTCTACTGGCATCATATTTCATGGGGTACTTCAAGTTCCCCAGGAAGACAAACGTCATGAACATTGCGAAAGCCAAGCGTGTCCCCAGAACGACATTTCAGGAGCATCTCACGAAGGCAGAGAACAAGTTAGTCGTAGGTCTCGTGCCTTACTTGCGACTCATTCAAACGAAATCCGACCAGAGGGCAGCCACAATCAGGCATGGCGCTTAACTTCTCACGAGATAAACAAGCGCATCGCAAGGATCGTCGCGATACCGACTACTATCGTCAAGATCAGAGCCTTGGTCCTGTACGTGACGATTGTGGCAACAATGCCCGCCACCAAGTACTCGTTTGTCAATGAAAGATCCACGTGTCCTTTGGGAGCGAGAAGCGAAGGAACGATGAGGCTCGTGAGAACAGCGATTGGGACAAAACGCATGGCCTCAGTCATTCCCTTCGAGATACGGGCATTACCGAGCAATGCCATGAGCAAGAACCTGGTGAGAAATGTGATGCATGCCATCGAGAGTATTATCTCGACGATCTCCACTTGCAAAGTTCAACCAGTCCCCAACCGAACGCAATAGCGACAAGAGACGCGAAGGTCACGTACCACTTCCCTGGTAGCCATGCGAAGCAGACAATTGACAGGAGACCTGCTGTGATGCAGACAAGGACATCGCGCCGGGTCTGAAGCATCGGAAGGATCAGCGCTATGAAAGTAGCAGGCAGAGCGAAGTCAAGGCCCCAAGCTTGAGGGTTCCCTACAAACGGCCCGAGCGTGGCCCCAGCGATCGAACTCAGCAACCAAACCGCATACACGTTGAGACCTACACCGAGCTGATAGTACTTGCTGGGAGCATTCTTGGAGAACCGTGACATCGTCATAGCGTAGGTTTCGTCTGCCAACAGAAAAGACAGAAGAGCTTTCCACCTCAGCTTCCAACCATGCGCATATGGAGCCAACGACGCGCTCATCAAGAAGTGTCGAGAGTTTATCATGAATGTGGTTACCAGAATCGGCAATGCTCCTGCACCGGACATGAGCATGCCCGTGGCGACGAACTGGGCGGCTCCCGCAAACACGGTCAACGACATCAAAGTGGACTCGAGAAAGGAGAGACCAGCCTGGATGGCGAGAATGCCGTAGGCCAGACCAAACGAGAAGACGCCTATGACCAGAGGAAGTGGGGCCCTTAGCCCCGACCGAAACTCCTGTAGACTGGCCTTACGCTGACTAGGCATCTGAATCGTGATTGGCTACCATTGTGCCTCGGGTTATGGCTTAAACCGTCATCTGACGGCTCTTCCGCAACTACGCTCGTGGCCCCGGTCATCACCAGCATGCGACGGGTAAACAGCTATTCAGGTTGCATGTGAAGGACGCAATCGCGTGTGGGTGCCTGAGATTGCAGGGCAATCAAGAAGATGCTCTGAATGAATGATGATAGACTAGCGCAGAAGTTACGTTGCAGGTTGGGGGAAAAGGGATATCAGAGCCGGATAGCCTCGGCCGAGCGTCTTCGTGACCTACAGGATGGAATCGAGGGAAACCGTGCCCGTGGGCTACTGAACGAGGAATTCTACCAGGAACGCCTCACCTACTTTTCCTTCAGGCCCCCGGAGATTCTGCCGAATGCCAAGTCTCTCATTGTTGTGGCGGTGCCACAGCCTAAGATCAGGATTGTCTTCACTTGGCAAAAGGAAGTTCGGCCGGTCATAATTCCGCCCACATACGTAGCGTACCGAGAGGCGAACAAGCGAGTCGATGACATTCTTTCCAGCGTTCTTAACCCTGAAGGCTACCACGTCGCACAAGCGTCGCTGCCCGTGAAACTACTCGCCGTCAGAAGTGGACTGGGCGATTATGGAAGAAACAACATCTGCTACGTCCCGGGCATGGGAAGCTTCCACCGGCTCGTCGCTTTCTTCACTGACATGCCATGTCCGGTAGAAAGCTGGCGGCAGCCACAAATGATGGAAAGCTGTGAGAAATGTCAAGCTTGCCTTCACGGTTGCCCAACAAGTGCGATAATCGCCAACCGCTTTCTCATCCGAGCCGAGCGGTGTATTACATTACATAACGAGCGAGTAGGTGACTTTCCAGCTTGGATAGATCCTTCTTGGCACAACTGCTTGGTCGGATGTCTTCGCTGTCAGATGGTGTGTCCGCAGAACGCTGATTTTCGAGAATGGGTTGAGGAGGCGGAAGCGTTTTCCGAGGAAGAGACTACTCTCATGCTAAAACGTGCTCCGTCCGATCCGTTTCCCTCAGAGATTGTGAAGAAGCTCGGAAGACTCGACTTACTTGAGTACTCGGATGTCTTAGGCCGCAACCTGAACGCGCTATTAAGCAGAGACGAAGGAAACCAGTCTAGCTGAACTCAGGCTTCTTCCGAAGTACATCGGATACTTCTGCAGAGAGATACGGTGCTTGACGAGAACCTGGATTCATCTGTAGTCTTCTCTGGGCGGAGAGAATACTTCAACAGCTAGCGAATCTTCTAGGATCTGATAGCTGTGAGGCGTACCCGCGGGGATCACATAGCTGTCGTCTGGCTCAACTATCGAAGATTCATTGTCGACCGTTAAGGCGAAGCGGCCGCGAATGCAGTAACCGCTCTGCTCGTTTGGGTGACTGTGAGTATCCGCTTCCTGGCCTTTCTTGAAGGTCATCAGAGTTACCATCATCCGTTCGCCTGTTGCTCCGACAAGGAAGTCTATGCCTTTGAATATGCGTTTCTTGCGATCGACGCTCCTTACGATCATGCGACACCTACTCTCACTTGATAGGTGGATGCTAGCTAACAGGACCGGCATAAGGATTTGATGCGGTCATCTGACGGGAGTGTTGTCGAGTCTCCCTAGTTGCGGCGCTCTACCTAGAAATGTATGCTTCCAGTGCTCCAGAACTGCTCAATCACGCGCCGGAAATCACGCTAAGATGGTGGAGCGTCACGTTGAGTCTGGACTCATTACCCTTTCCAGTTCTTCAAGCATGTCTCTTGACCTTCTTTGCATAGTGCATGAAGTCGATTAGCGTCCAGTCATCGTGCTCTATGAAGTCCAATCCGAGGCGGCTGTAGAGATCCCTCGCGATCAACCTCTCCATCATCTTAGCCCCTGAACCCAGAAGGTCCTGCAATGCTCTGTGGAACGTCAAGAGCTTGTCAGGAATGTCCTCACGTCTAACTTGGTAGGTGCTTTCGATACGTTTGTAAATCGCCATCCTCAGACCTTGGCCAAGAACCAGCAGCCCGTCGTCAACGGCCTGAAGCAGAGTCTCGTCTAGCTCGGCGGGCCGTCTCATTGGATCCACCCGACCAGGAACCAGGTCAGTGCAAAGAGCGCCAAGTTAGGTGTCGGTATAACCGTTGTACCGTCAGTTGACGGTATTCTTCACTACGGTGCATCTGCATTGTTCATGACTTGCATCGCGATTCTTCAAGCAGTGGAGGTCTTCCAGCTTGCTTTCTCAGATCTGTTCGCTGGCGGTTTGATACTATTGGAGCGCGAGGCTTTTCCGGATTTCATCCAGAGTTCTCGTCGCCTCAGTCTCGTTTGACAGGAATTCTGTCAACTTTTCACATGGATAATCTCTGCAGTGGGCGCAGGTTTTCACTTTCCTGACTTCTGCACAGGGTCGTATTCTGCAGACCTTGGTACACCATCCAGAGACCTTGTTAGACATGCATCCATTGCAGTCAATGTCTTCTGGTTTGAACTCGAGATTGAGTCCTTTTGTCCACCGTTTAGCTATCTCCCTTTTCCGTTCGAAGTCTCTCGCTTGAGTTGCAGTATATGCGTCGCATTTGCTGCAGTCCAATCCGCAATACGCGATGATTTGGGCCACGATTCTCACTGTCCTTCTTTGGATAGTATTCGTGCTTCAATGGTCCACACTCACGTGATAAGGTTCGCACAGGCGGATGACGGCTAAAGACCTATGGAGATGCCCCTCATAGTTGTCAGAGTCCGGAGGATTCGCCTGTCGATTTGCTTTCGCCGCCTAGAGAACATTGCCGGTGAAGAGCTAATGGTACGGGAGGATTGGGTCGTGAATAAGGGGGTACGACTGCATTATCTGGACTCCAATCCAGAAGTTTGCGGGCTTGTGCCCATAGTCTTTGTCCCGGGTGCACTCGCGTCAGGTGAGGTCTATGGGACCGAGATCGCCGCGCTGGCACCGAGACGTTGCATTGCTGTCACTTTACGGGGTCGCGGTCAGAGCGACGCCCCGGAAACTGGTTACTCGTTTGAGGATCATGTGTCTGACATAGAAGCGATCATCAGCGAGTTAGGTCTGAATAGGTTCTGTTTGATGGCTTACTCCATGGGAGTGCCTTTCGCGATTGCATATGCGTCTCACCATCCGCAAACTTTAGCCGGACTCATCATCGCTGACTATCCTGCCGGCTACCCGGCTCTCGGACCAGAATGGGCTGACCAGACATTATCGGTGGTCCCTCCTCGAGCTCGACCGCATGTGATACGTGGACTGCAGCGCGAGTCGGCGGAAGTGTTGCTTTGGGACAGGCTGAATCGGATCGAATGCCCTGTGTTGATCTTGCGCGGGGGCCGGTCAGACTCGCTCTTGACAGCAGAAGAAGCGGAGATGTATCGACAGCGTCTGAGGAATGTCGAGGTCGTCGTTTTCGAGGAGTCGGGGCATGAGTTGTGGAAACCAGACTACAATAGGTTCATCGGCACAATTCGAGGATTCCTTCAACAGCTCGACTCACAAGATGCATCTTTACGAGTGAACACTCCGTGAAGGGCCTCATATCAAACAATATGACAAGTCATAGTGACAGGCTTGATGAGGCACATCTCGAATTTCTATAGATACAATAGCCATAGGAAGAAGTACTGGATACGCTCCGGAAACTTCCGAAAACTCGACCAACTGGAGAGCACTACTGAGAGAGTTTGCCTCTTCCGAAAGCGTTCAAAGCCTCGGGCAATGATCTCAAATCGTGAATCGTCTGATACATCTCGGCCTTCCTTACCTCAGTCGACTGCTCGTTATACCAGACGGCACGGATCCCACATCTGATGGCGCCGATCACATCTGAGTCGAAATCATCTCCGACCATGAAGAGGCTTGATCGGTCTAAACCAAGGTCGTTGAGGATATACCCGAAGAACTCTGCCGAGGGTTTCTTGTGACCGATCTTGCGGAAACAGTAGACTCTGTCAAGGAATCGATTCAACTCAGCTCGCGCTAGTGCAGCCCGGATTTCTTCTTCATTTGAATCGACTGCATTCGTACCGAGGGCAAGCGTCCAAGTCTTGTGAAGATCTGCAAGTACATCTGGAGCGTGCTCGACTGGTTCCACGCGGGGCCATCCGATCATCGGTCCACTGAACTCGGGGAAATCCCGCATCAGTGTGTCACCCCAATCGAATAGGATGCACCTAGAGCTCCGCACCAATTCTCCCCCATGAACAGCAAGACGAGGTGCCACTGGGATATTTCCCCATCTTACCTCGTGCGGCTCTCAGAATAGCCCTGTCCAGAGGCATCAACTGCAACAGTCACTATTCTCGACCCATTGCTCGTTGAACCTCCACAGGCGTGCTTCTAGGGTCCTCCATGGCCGGAATAGTGCGTTGCCACATTTCCATTGTGTCGTCAGAGGGCACTGCCCAGGTGTCTTCTGTCAAACCCCCGGCGTAGCTTTGCCAGACCGCGGCGTGAATAGTACGAACGGAAGCAGGGAAAGTCGGGGCAGGCGGAGCAGACTCGGACCCCGCGCCCGCCCGCACATGCGCGTATCGGACAACCCGGGTCGCAACCCGGCAACAGGACAGACCTCGTGGGCTTCGGGCCCCTGAGGCACCCCGCGCATAGGTTCTTCTGCCGCGCGAACCAGTCGAGCCCCTTCTTGAACTCGCGCAAGTCGAACCTACCGTGCTCGGTTGCCACCCTCGCCGCGAACCGATGTTGCCTGAGGAGCGCCCGCATTCTCTCCGCTGTGAGGGAGAACCCGTCTTGGTAGTCCTTGTAGTCCGGGCACAAGGCGCAGTCCAGTCCGCATGGAGCCAGAGTCTTGGGCAGGTTTTGACTGCTCCATTTCATCGCTCCGGACCAAGGACCCAGTTTTCCTGACTTCACATATATAGGACTCGGGCCTTTTCGAAGGCACGTTTACTACATGATCTCATGTTTTTCACTTCTTCTCAGCGCAGCGATGGCCGTCACTGGACGGCTGAATGGTTATCACGCTCTTTGCGATAGCGATGGAAATTGTGCGGTATCACTGTAAGTGCGAGAAAGCCTAGATAATGAAGTTCTGGAGTCCAAAAGACGTGATGTGCGATGGTTGATGTGAGGGCTCTGATCGAATACAACGTGGAAGTGCGACGGCGGTATCTAGCTACGCTTGCCAAGGTTCCTTGGCATGAATTTGTTAAGAACCGCGAGGCAAGTTGGTATTCAATGCGGAACATCTTCATTCATACGTTAGGCGCCACTGATCACTGGCTTGATTTCCTGCAAGATGAGAAGCTTCGTGTGCGCAGGGATTCTGATGACTACAAAACCATTGAAGATGTTCAGGCCTATACGGACCACGTGGAGGGGCGTATGCGGAACTACCTCAATTCACTAACTTCCGAGCAGCTGAGTAAGAAGTACGCTGTCACAAACGATGCTGGCGAAAAAATCCAGATTACCGCTGAGGATGTGCTGATACACGTCTTTGAAGAAGAAGTGCATCACAGAGGCGAACTAATTGCTTTACTTTGGCAGGTGGGCATAGAACCACCGCTAATGGGATGGAAATACCTTTAGCATCTCTCCAGCGTTCGGGTCGAAGACGGACTCCAAAGTGCCGCACACGTTACTTGATCGGAAGCTATGGCTAGCTGCAATTAACTTGCTACGTTGCCTCATCTGTGGTATCCGACGCGAGTTTAGTCATGATCGTCTTATGGCATGCTTGCACCTTTGCATATAGCTGCGGGAATTGTGACAGACAGTTCGAGATTTGTCCCGGGCTTATCTGATCAGTCCTCACTGGTCAACCAGAGAAAGAGGATGAAGCCATTTAGCCTGTCAGGCATGTGAACGAGGGAGAGGAATTGCCGTGAAGAAGCCTAAGCTCATGACAACATGAGCCTTGGGCCATCGAAAGACATACAGAGTCAGAAAGCGACGTATGATAACCCTCGAATGAAATAGATGAGACGGATGTCTGCTATCTGGAAAGAAGCAGTGAGCTATCTTCTTCATGACACCTGTCCCTCCATTCAATATCGAGTGCGATCAGAGCTGCTGTCCGAACCCGAGACAAATCGAGAGATGAAAGACCTTCAGCAGCGGATTCTGAAAGACGAAGCCGTAAGAAGGATCAGCCGCGTGCAGCATCCGGATGGTTGGTTAGGGACGCGTTTTCACACAGCGGAGGTCGGCTCTGATCATGTCGCAACAGAAGTTGCTGTTCGGCTGCTCTGCGAGAAAGGGGTGAGCCGGCACCACCCGCTGCTAGGCAGAGTGCTCAAGGCCTTGAGAGGTACGGATGAGGCCTTTGCTCGCGAATTCTTTCGCGTCGGTAGAATCCTCGACTTAAAAGGCTTCGGCGGTTCGTATCTGATTCGCGCCGCGCTCTTTGCTCGTGCAGGCATTGAGGCTGAGCCTTTCGTTCAGGAGCAGGTCGAGAAAGCGCTTGGAGCTTTCCGGGCGGTCTCGAGTGTGGAGTCGGTTTCGGATATCACAGAGAGGTACCGAAGACCCGTCTTCAAGTCGGGCGTTATATGGCCTTGCATCTACCACCTGAGGCTGCTGGCTTTTACGTCTTCTTGGCGGACAACCACGAACATCGACATGATAACAAGGTCGATCCCCCGCCTTCTCAGCCTATCGCCATTTCCCGCTGTGTACGTACGATCAAGGTCACAACTTGTTGCGCCGTGTGGCATCTTGGTAAACGAGCCGCTTTGTCATACACCTGTGCTCAGCCGGAGAGACTGTGCGATGTGGTTCGAAGAGATGGAACTCTCGTCTAGGCTTGGAGTAGTAGAAAAGGTTCCTGAACTGCGAGCGCAAGCTACTTGGTTGGCAGAGGTGCTCCGCGCGAACGAAGGCAGATTTGCACGACCAGTGGCACCAAATCATTTCACAAAATGGTCCGCTTACACCGGGCTGGCTTTGGAGAAGGATTGGAAAAGCGAAACACGTCGAGTGTCTGATCTAACCTTCAGAAGTCTGCTCATCTTGCACTATTCTGCATTTGGAAACTGAAAGCTCAGCGTTCAAGATTTTTGCAGCCTCGCTTGCCCCTTAAATCAATGATCTACTCGCAACTGTTTCTGCTGAACAAGTCAAACATCGTTTTAGCTTCGCCTCTAACCACGCACATCACAAGGCAGCTCAAAGTACTAGCCTCAGCTCGATGCTTTGCTGGTTTGATGGAGAAACGACTGGAATACGGGGGTAAGCTAATTCAGAAGTGTCCAGGCGGCTGCCCTTGCACCATCTTCCGCGAGTTTTTCGCTACCGGCTCCGGCAATCACAATAACGTCCTTCTCTCTTGGTCGAAAGTCTTCGAGGATCCGTCCAATGACATCTCGCGCCTCGGTAATTCTTTCATGAACAGGAGGGATGAGTAGCCGGCGACCTTTGAAGACGAATGTCACAGCACCGTTTGCACCGGCTCTCACTGCAGCGTCTCTTTGTTCGATTCCGCTATTGACTTTGTTTGCTGCCTTTCGCACAAGAATCCCAAAATTATGGGGGCCTATTGTGATCGGACTTCTGGTGACTCTTGTCATCGGACCTAGTTTTGAGCTTAGGTCTTTCAGTATCAGAGATCCACTCTCTGTCAACTCGCATCCGCGCTTCGAGACTTTGGCGAGTCTGGCCTCCAAAAGGCGGTCGATTAGAGTTCGCGTAGTTCCCTCACCTAGACCAAGTCTCTCCGAGAGCCCAAGCCTACCAATCGATTTACGACCGATGATCTCGATGGCCTTGGCTATGTGGACTTCCGTGAAGGAAGGAGTAGGCCCTGCTGCCTTCTGCTCAGCCAAGCGTTTGAGTATACCTAGAGTGCGCATGAGCGTTCTGGATCTCTTACTGGGAGTGTGATCGATAAAATCTTGGCTCATCCAGACCATTGATCGCCTCGTAACGGCGATTAGATCGGGAACGCACCGCATGTCCTGCAGTATGACACTTCTGGACGAACATTCGAACTACATCTTGGGCAGGTCCTACCGTAGGATTCGTCTCTCCGTGGAATACCCAGAATCGACGTGTAGATTTCGTAGTAGAACAGCTGCTCCTTGTCTCTCAGAGTAACCTTGTCTTCTTCAAGGTACCTCCTCATCTTTCGCTCGGACTCCCCATCAGAGATCAGGTTCTCGAAGATTCTTGGAAACATCGAGGTTCCTGTGCCGGATTCAATAGGAGTCTTCACCCTCCAGATTACCTCGTGAGGCAGCGTCCCTTCGAACGCCTTCCTCAGGATCCATTTCCCCTGCCTTCGGCCCTCCTGATCGCGGACTAGGTAGGTCGGATCCAGTTTCATGGCGAACGACTGGACTTCGGGGTCCAGAAAGGGGAGCTTCGCCTCCATACCAAGAGCCGTCGCCATTGGTACGGATGCGAAGGCCATCGCCTTCCGCATCTTCTCCAGCTCTAACCGAATCCGCTCCGTGTCATATTCGAAGACAAAGCTATAGCCTGCAAAGAGCTCGTCACATCCGTCACCCGTTACTGTTGCCGTCAGATTGTTTGCCTTCGCATGCTTCAGAGCGATGAATGCGGCTACGTCATTCCTCACCTCCATCGGGTCGAAGGTACGCATCACCTTGATCACTTCTGGAATTGCTTCGAGAACTTCAGCCCAGTTGAAACGATGTATGATGTGTTCTAAGCCAAGATGGGCCGCCACCTGTTTCGCAAATCTCAGGTCTGGCGCTTCTGCGCTGTCAAATGCAACTGTAATCGCCTTGAGCGAGAAGTGCCTTGATGCGATTGCGGCCAGAATGCTTGTGTCAAGGCCGCCCGAGAGAAGTATACATGGGGCCCGGTTCCTCTCAACCGCTCTGTCCAGTATGCGCCTGAGTTCTGAGCAGATCGGGTCGATTTGGCGTAGATTCTCTGAACCGTTCCGATCTTCGTGAGTCAAGGGTCCTCCCTCAGGGCCCTTTCGGCTGCAAGGAAAGGCGATGAGGTCTGAGGAGCAACACCGAGTTCTTTCTCTCTGACGTGAATTCTTCGATTCTTATGGAGTGCTTGAAATTGGGACCATCGAGGACCATTGTATGGTACTCGCCGTTCTCACCGCAAAGGTCTATTCCAAATCTATCGTGCAGGCTCCTCAGAGCCCCGATACGTGGCCTGTCGAGTCGGCGACCAATCCAATCCGCGTCGAACCACGGCTGCTTGACGCATGTAAAGACAGGCATAAACCCAGTCGAAACCACGGCATCCAGGATATCATGAGAATTCTGGTTCCACAGGGGCATGATAACATGGACGCCCAATCCTTCACACACGCCTTCTATCCAGCGCCTATGATCCTCAATCCAGACGTCTCCAGTTACGATCCCCTGGATTCTCTCAGTTCTCATCAGGTTGGAAATAGAGTGTCTATAGGCTTCGTTGTAGGGCTCCGCAACTTTGAGTGTCATATGCGGTATCCCCAAAGCCTCAGATTGGAGAGACATCATCGAGAGCGGATGACATAGAGAGGGCCAGTCATCTAGAATGAAAGTGACGAGGGTCACAACATCGTGGCCTTGAGCCATCATCCTCTGACAGGCTAAGTTGGACTCTTTGCCTCCACTCCACAGGACCGCAACTCTCACAGTCCTCTTACCCCGATACTAGGAAGCCTTGGCTACCGTTGTTGGGTGCTGCCCACACGCTGGTCTCTGAGACCTGAAGATCTCGTCGTAAGCTTCTGAATGAGGTCGATCGTCTTCATCCCCACCGTAGTGAGCAAAATGACGTTATTCGCAACAGCTGTCACCAGACTCGGAATGCCCATGGTCAAAGCGGCCACTATTGGAATGTTGAAGAACAACGCAAACCAAGCATTCTGAAGAAACTCGCTCAGAACGGTGAGAACCGCCGCGGAGACACCCAGCGCTACGACGCTTGGATTTCCACTGAGACGGCGAATCGCTCCTCCGCCCACGCCTAAGACGCCTATAATCGCTGCGATGAAGATTGTCCAAGGCCCAGGCATCATGAACAGATCTGAGATGACTATGATCAAGGCGCCCGTCAGGAAACCTAGTGCGGGCCCGAAGACGAAGCCACTGGCGAAAGCCAAGGTCTCCGTCAAGCCAACTTTAACCAGGATGCCATAAAGAGGGATGGGAGCCCCCAAAGCTACTTGTCCGAGGCCGATCCTGCATACAGCACCAACAGCGACCAATGCTGACACGATGCAGGCCTCTCTTGAACGAAACACCGGACACAGTGCCTCCGCCAGAGTTATATTGGATGGATAATCCAACCAGATAACCCTGACGGTGACCAAACTGCCCCAGGAAAGGTCGACGCTAACGGGCGCCGAAGGCTCCAAGCATCCGCTGCTCAAGTACCTTGAGGACAGAGGTGTGACGCTGAAGGATTTGGTCGAAGCGGCGCTGGAACTCTTTGTTCCTCATCCAGGTGTAGAGGACAAGCAGAAGGCAACCGAGGTAATTATCGAAGAGTTCAACGACGCGCTCTCCGATGTGAATGTCTCCTGTATGATCGTTGCCTGCTATCGGGCTGAGGAAGACGCTAAAGTAGGGCTTGTTCCAGGTCTTACGCGAGAAAGGTTTCTAGGTCGTCCGGGGTTGGTGGCAGATGAGCTTCTCGGAATGGCGATAGCAAACTATATCGCGGGTGCTAGGGGCATCTTTGAGTTTATCAGATTCGATCAGAATAAGCCTGGAATCCTAAGCAAGTTGGGACCGATTACAAACGATGCCATCGGCGGCTTGATTGCTGGTTGCTCATCAAACATGTACTCCCAAGCTCTGAGGCAGAGCACGGGATGACTTGATTGAGCATACTCAGCGGCTTGAAGAACGCTCTAGCATTCCTGACGACCATTCCAGTTGGAATGGATGGGAACGGGATCGTCCAAGCTGCCAACTACATGCCCTCTTTTCCGATCATTGGAGCATTGATTGGCCTTGTAACAGGAGTGCTGGTGTGGGGTCTTCAGGCCATTCTGCCTTCTCTGATAGCCGGAATGTTAGGATTGGGACTCATTCTGTTACTCACTGGCGTTCATCACGCTGACGGGTTACTCGACTTTGGAGACGCAATGATGATCCTTGGATCACCCGAAGAAAAGATTCGAGTGATGCGTGACAACCAGACCGGAGCAGGTGGCCTGTGTCTCGGACTCGTGGTCTTGTCTGCAACCGCCTTCAGTATGGCTGCTCTGGATCGTAGTATGATAATCCAGAGCCTGGTCGTATCGGAAGCATCATCCAAATTCGCCATGGTGCTCCAAGCTTGGGCGGGCAATTCTGCCCATGAGGGATTCAACACACCGTTTCTTCAAGCCATGCATGGGAAATGGCGGTCAATGCGCCTAGGTATCGCATTTTTCCTGACTCTCGTGATTTCGCTGATGGCCCTGCGAATTACTGGGATAGTCGTCATGCTTGCTGGACTACTAGTGGCTGCAGCGATGCTGGCGATCTCAAAGAAGGAGTTCGGTGGAATGACAGGCGACGTAATGGGTGCAACAAATGAGCTAGTTCGACTTGTTTCGCTACTTGTCATCTTGGTGATTCCAAAATGCCCGTGACCGCGCTCATCATGGCTGGCGGGAAAGCCACCCGAATGAAATCTACGACTGAAAAACCGTTGCTCGAAGTCGGTGGTAGACCGATGATAGAGCACGTTGTAGGGGCCTTGAACCGATCGAAAATGGTGGATCGAATCATTGTAGCTGTCAGTGGAAACACACCCCGGACGGCTCGCAGGGCGACGGAGCTGCGCGTCGAGGTCCTGTTGACGCCTGGAGAGGACTACATATCTGATATGCGATATGCGATTAAGAAACTTGGCATCTGTGATGTCCTGACAGTTGCTGCAGACATACCGTTTGTCACAACTGAGATTGTGGATCGGGCGGTTGAGAAGTACAGGTCCTCCGGCAAGCCGTCTTTGGCGGTCATGGTTCCGCTAGATATCTACAAGGGACTCGGCACGAAACCAGAATATGTCTTTGAGATCGATGGGAGAAGGCTGGTACCGATCGGGCTGAACATCATCGATGGGAGGAGAATAGACGAGCCCGAACTGGACCAGGTCGTGTTTATTGCAGGCTCAGAGGAGTTCGCCATTAACGTGAACACTCCTAGGGAACTGGAGGTTGCGAGGGGGCGCTTCACGAAGGTTAGAGGAGCAGACACAAGTGAAATGTCAGTGCCTAGGAGAGTACCGAAGACGTATCGGCTTGCTCGTATCTCGGTGTTCTCGGCATTATCGGTCGTCGGTTCTTTCATTCATCCTCCAAGTCCGGTCCAGACGGTCGCCTTCGATTCTTCGCCGGGCTTCTTCGCTGCGCTCTACTTTGGAGCCATGGATGGCGCTTTGGTTAGTGGAATCGGGCACATTGTAACGTCGATCATCAACGGTTTTCCGCTGGGGATACTCCATCTATCCATCGCTTTGGGCATGGCTGTGGCCGGCGGAATGATGGGCGTGGTTAATCGCATTAGTGACAAGCGGGGGTATTTGGCGGCCGTTCTTGTTGGGATAGCGATCAATTCCGGCTTGGTGGTTGTGTTGGTTCCCGCTTTCGGTTGGGGAGCTGCCTTAGGGCTACTTCCCTTCCTTTTCCTCGCGGCCAGTCTGAACGGGTTGGTCGCCGCATTGGCCTATGCAGGTGTGAGGGGAAGGCTGAGGTTTTGAGAGGAGCCTCTCACAGACCTAGCCTCATTGAGACAGCTAGGGACATTCGCCTCTTTAGACTCGGCGGAGAAATCATCGTCGTGAGCTGTGATTCTTGTGGAGGAATAGGACCCAAACCTCTAGACAGAGTCAGAGTAGACGGCTATACTGTGGGTAGATTCACGGCCAGAGTCGCCCTCATGGAGGCACTCTCGGTAGGCGCAGAGCCCGTGTGTCTCGCGAATACGCTTGCCGTTGAGCCTAGACCGACTGGCACGCAGATCATCAAAGGAATCCGTCACGAGATGGAGCAAGCACAGCTCGATTCCCGAATCGTCATGACGTATAGCACGGAGAAGAACATCTCTGTTAGGCAAACCGGACTTGGGGTGACTGTCGTGGGAACGGTCACTTCCAAATCGATAAAGGTTGGACGATGCAGGCCAGGAGACGCAATAGTCGCGATAGGGCTTCCGCATGTTGGAGACGAAGTGGTAGCGGCTGAGAAGAAGAGGAGGATCGCCGACACAAGAGATGTACGCAGTCTTCTGAACCGTCACTTTGTAAACGAAGTTATTCCAGTCGGATCTCAAGGCATATTACACGAAGTACAGACAATCGCTGAGGATTCCAATCTACAATTCACTCTCAGACCCCATCTCGATATCGATATCAGGAAATCTGCGGGCCCCGCCACCGTTGTCTTATGCGCTTGTCCTCATTCACACCTGAGAGCGCTCTCTGCATCAGTCGAAAAACCTGTGAGCCTTATCGGGGCACTGGGCTGATACAGTAACCACGCGTGAGAGTCCAGTGTGTGTTGGGAGGGAGTTCGTTCGGAAAAGTATTACAATCGCGCCGGAGGTGTAATACATTATCTGAAGCTCAATTGATAACTTCCCACGTAGTGATCAACGAGTTTGAGCACTAGGCTTCCCGATGCCGAGTCACTAGCATCGGAACCCTCTTTGACATTGTCGAGCTTACTGAGTTCACTCACGAGTTCGTCTTCTGACCCGATCTCAGTGTCTATCAATACGAAAGCTAGGGGCAGGCCTCGATACGGGCGGGCTCACCGAAAAGTCATTAGACCCTTGCCTTCGGCTCGCGCTTTAGAAGGGCCACAGCTTCATGTCAAAAGCGGGAACGTCGTCTCGAAGCAGTTCTCGTATCCATCCTAGTGCGTTCATCATTCCCATCTGCTCCGAGCCCGCTAGCATTATGAGTTACCCCGGGGCCTCCAAGCACACTCGGAACGTATCAGACCGCAGAAGGAGATCTAGTTGACAAACATTGTTGACTCCGATAAATTGACTTCAAAGCGGATGCAGCGCGTCATAGAGGCGATCAGAGTATACTGGAACTTCTTGATTCCTGCGTTTCCTGATGGACGAACGCCAGCTGAAGCTGCAGGGGTTAAGGCCCGGTCTTGGATGCAACCCCTTCTCACGACATGTAAGGAGAAGTTGGACAAGCTTGCAGTTGAAATTCATCCCATGGACAGATACAGCGAGATCGTGGGGGAGATTCTCTCCGAGTTGGAGAGAGGGCCGTCCACTCCCAGAACGGTGGCTATAACCAAGATCATGGAGGGGTTGGAGAAGTATGGGCCTGCTGAAAAGTCACCGTGGGGGAGCCTGAGGCGACCAAGAACCACGCCGAAACATGGGTCCTCATCAGAAGAACCCCTGGAACTTCCAACGATCAGAGTTCCGCTCGCTTCGGTCTTCGCCGTCAGAAATGTGAAGAAGGCCCAAAGAAAACTACGAGAGTACTCCCGAAAGTCCCATGCCGAAGCGAGAGGCTACGATGTGGAAGAGGATCCTCGTGATGGCAGTTTCGCTGTCTACGAACGGAGCGGAACGATTGGAGTAAGGCTCGGCACGATAAGCTTCCTTCCAGATAGCAGGATGTTCGTTGGTACCCTCACGTCGACAAGAAAAAACGCGCTTCAGAGGCTCCTGACCGAGCTTATGAAAGGAGACCTGATCCCGTTAGAGGAACTGAGAGATGTGGAGATGTCACACAGATGAATCGACCACGATGAATCCGGACACTATTCTAGGGTCAATTGTGACAAGTCTCCTACCGCATCTCTCCCTTCGCCAGCACATCCGCTCCAAGGTCTTGCTAACGAGGGAAATTCAGGCTAAAGCTTTAATCGTTCCAGCAGGAAGAGTGCATGTGTTCGCAGTCCTCTCGGGTACGTTCGGCTCGTTTTGAGCTTAACTACAGCTCAATTCCTGCTCGTCTTCAGTTGCAAGTCTGCTCAAAGTCTGCATGGTTGAGAGTTCTAAACGCGAGTCTAAACCTATCCCGGCCCACATCTTCAGCCCCTTCGTTCAATCACCATTGTCCTATCATCGTAGCGAGCTCTTCCGGGCCAGAACGTTTGCAAAGCCGCGCAGATGAAGCTCACCGTGGTCTCTGTCTTCTTCAGTCTTCTCTTCACATCTTATTATGTAATAATGCGGCTGCACTAGTCTGAGCAATTCGTTGTGACGAAAGTAGTGCTGCACCACAAACGCTAACTCGCTCTTCTTTTCCGCGTGCTTGAATCCCGGGTCATCTACTGTATGCACTTCCACGAAAAGAATGCCAGAATCCTTCAGGCACTTGGTAATCTTCTCCAAGAGTAACTGACCATCTAGCTCGGGCATGTGATCAAGGCACGTCGCCGATGTCACGAGGTCAAAGGTGTCAGAAGGGTACATCCAACATCTTGCATCACACTTCACCGGGCGTATTCTATCTTGAAAATTGTGCAACTTGCCGAGTTTCATCAGCTTCTCCAATACAACGGCTGAAACGTCTATTGCAGTGATACTGAACCCTGCACTGGCGAGAAAGAGGGTATCTCTCCCATCCCCCGCATCCAATGTCCAGAGCATCTCCTCGAAGATCTGTGGCTAAGATGAAATCTCTGAGCTCTTCTGAAGGCCTGTCACCGAATGTCCACATCCTCGAAAGAGGTGCCGCTTTCCGGGAAAGAGGTGCCGGTTTGAGAACTCGAGCCGTCTGCCTCGGCTGCAAACAGTACTTGTCTCTTTTCCCTGAGCTACCAACGACTGTTCTCAATACCTCAGGCGCCTGAGCCAGACCGATGTTGAACCTTCAGTACAGCGCTCTCTCCTGACCGCATCCTAGGCCGTCTCTTCCAGCTAATTCTGAGCCCAACTACTGCTCGTTCTCAGCTCTT
>Ga0315281_10003580_pt1 | contig 22734 bp, 28 predicted proteins | sample YL17G07_0_MG_FD_204540 | JGI IMG/M metagenome (GOLD analysis project Ga0315281, IMG submission 204540) | Sediment microbial communities from Yellowstone Lake, YNP, Wyoming, USA - YL17G07_0 | ecosystem: Environmental > Aquatic > Freshwater > Lake > Sediment | place: USA: Wyoming | collected... | reverse complement strand
AAACTGCGGTAGCACGAGTGGCTGCTCCTAAGGTAGGGGCACAAGACAGGTCAAGGAAGACAGGAGGCAGGGAAGAATGGCTGTAGCGAAGAAGCCGGCCGCCAAGAAGCCGGCGGCCAAGAAGAAGCCGGCGGCCAAGAAGGCCGCAGCGAAGAAGCCGGCCGCCAAGAAGGCCGTCGCGAAGAAGCCGGCGGCCAAGAAGAAGCCGGCCGCCAAGAAGAAGCCGGCCGCCAAGAAGGCCGTCGCGAAGAAGCCGGCAGCGAAGAAGCCCGCGAAGGCCGCTGCCGCGAAGTCTCGACCGGCGAAGAAGACCGCCGCCAAGCGCAAGCCGGCGGCAAAGAAGTAGGCGAAGCGGGGTGGCGGCAGTCCCCGGCTGCCACCCCGCAACGCTTCCCTTCAGACGGCGAGGGCAACGGAAAGGACGGAGCGATCATGCAGTTCTTTATCGCAGCCGGCGCGTTGCTCGTAGCCTCCGCCGCATACCTCCTCTACCAGTTCTGGGACCACGCGTTCGTCGCGGACGGACCGGCGCTGGACGCACCCGCGGACGCTGACGCCGGCGCGGAGTCGCTCAGAGCGGCATAAGCGACCTACCTCGCGTCCAGCGAAAATCCACATAAGAAAGCCCCACAGGCTTCTCCTCGTGGTTTAGTATCGCATCGACGAAGCAGCCCGCCGAAGGGTCGGTGGCGTCCTGAGCAGGGACGCTCCCCGCCGCCCCCTTCGGCGGGTTTGCTATTTGCCGATCGGACCGCATCTGGCCACTACCGACTGCGCACCGCCTCCTCCATACTGGCCGCGATGGAACCGCATGCGAAGCTCTGGGTGGAGAAGGATGGGAAGCTCGTCCTCAGCGACTACCGCGTGCGGCTGCTCTCGCTGATCGACGAGACGGGGTCGCTGGCCGAAGCGGCGGAGCGCATGCAGCTCTCGTACCGGCGCGCCTGGGGCAAGGTGCGGGAGATCGAGAGCAACCTCGGCGTGAAGCTGGTCGAGAGCGCGGCGGGTGGCGCCGGCGGCGGCGGCTCGCGGCTGACGGACGACGGGCGCCGGCTGATCGAGATGTACGAGCGCTTTCGCAGCGCCGTGGAGCAGGACCTGGAACGGGCGTTCCTGCGCGCGTTCAAGCGCGAGCCGTAGCAGCGCCACGTCCCGCTGCGCCGCGCGCGCCGGACCTAACCCCCTGCCCCTTCCCTGGGAGGGAAGGGGAGCGCCACAGCGAGGATCGACGTGCAACGCGCCAATCATCACGCTGGCGATACTGCGGGAAGCACCACGCTGCTACCCACTGCGGAAACTGTGCGCTATGCTCGCGGCAGCATATCGTCACCGAATTCGCAGGAGGCAGCTTGCTCAGGAGACTACCGCTCGTCGTCCCCCTATTGCTGGCGCTCGCCATGGCGGCGTGCGGCAGCGACAGCAAGCCCAACAAGACGCCAGCTGCCGGCGCCACATCCACCTCATCGGCCACGGCCTCGGCGGCGCAGCCGACGAAGGCGAGCGGCACGCTGATCCTGGCGACGACGACGAGCACGCAGGACAGCGGCCTGCTCGACGTGCTGGTGCCGGCGTTCGAGAAGGAGACGGGCTACACGGTGAAGACCGTGGCCGTCGGCTCCGGGCAGGCGATCGAGCAGGCGTCGCGCGGCGACGCCGACGTCGTACTGGTGCACTCTCCCGCGGCCGAGAAGAAGATGGTCGACGCCGGCGACGGCATCGAGCGGACGCTGGTGATGCACAACGACTTCATCATCGTCGGGCCGAAGGCCGACCCGGCCGGCCTGAAGGCCGCGACGACGACGAACGACGCGATGAAGGCGATCGCGACGAAGCAGGCGAAGTTCATCAGCCGCGGCGATAACTCTGGCACGAACGCGCTGGAGTTGAAGCTCTGGCAGGGGCTGACCATCACGCCGAAGGGGCAGGGCTGGTACGAGGAGTCGGGCCAGGGCATGGGGGCGACGCTGACAATCGCCAACCAGAAGGCGGCGTACACGATCAGCGACCGCGGCACGTACCTGGCGCAGAAGAAGAACCTCGACCTGGAGATCCTCTTCCAAAAGGACAAGGCGCTGCTCAACGTCTACCACGTGATCATCGTGAACCCGGCGAAGCACCCGGACGTGAAGGCGACGGCGGCACGCGCGTTCGCGGCGTACATCGTCCGCGCCGACGTGCAGGCGGCCATCGGCAAGTTCGGCCTGGACACGGCGGGCGAACAGCTCTTCGTGCCGGACGCGGGGAAGGCGGAGCCGGCGGGCGGGTAGCTGTTGGCTGTTGGCTGTTGGTGCGGCCGATGCTGGATGTTAGATGTTAGATATTGGATGTTGGATGTTGGATGTTGGATGTTGGATGGCGCCGGGTGACTGAGCGGACGGGCGGGAGCTGATCAGGTGGATCTTGTCTTCGAAGGGCTGCGCGACGCGGTGCGGATGCTCCTGCACAACGAGGGCGACGTCTACGAGATCGCCTGGCGGTCGGTGTACGTGTCGGGCGTCGCGACGATGGTCAGCCTGGTGCTGGGGGTGGGGCTGGGGGCCGCGCTGGCGTTCCGGCGCTTCCCGGGGCGGATGGTCGCGCTGACGTTGGTGAACACCGGCATGGGGCTGCCGCCGGTCGTGGTGGGGCTGTTCATCGCCATCATGCTCTGGCGCAGCGGGCCGCTGGGCCAGCTCGACTGGATCTACACCACCCGGGCGATGATCATCGCCCAGACCGTGATCGCGACGCCGGTGATCACGGGCTTCACCGCGGCATCGCTGGCGGCGCTGCCGCCGCGGCTGCGGCTGCAGGTCTACGCGCTCGGCGCATCGCGGCTGCAGATGCTCTGGATCGTGCTGCAGGAGGTGCGGCTGCCGCTGCTGGCGGCGATCATGGCCGGCTTTGGCGCGGCGATCTCGGAAGTGGGCGCGTCGGTGATGGTGGGTGGCAACGTCGCCGGGCACACGCGCGTGCTGACGGGAGCAATCCTGCTGGAGCAGGGCAAGGGGAACTTTGGCATCGCGCTGGCGCTGGGCATCATCCTGCTGGCGATGATGGTGGTGGTGAACGCGCTGTTCACGTGGGTGCAAGTGGGGGCGCGCCGCGACCACTGGGCGGCTACCCATGCCGGCGACTCGCACGACGAGGGCACGCCCATCGCGTCGCCGTGGCAGACACGTTGACCACGCCGCAACTTACAGCCCGGGGCCTCGTCGTGCGGCGCGCGGGGCGGACGATCGTCGATATCCCGTCGCTCGACGTGATGGCGGGCGAGGCGCTGGCGATCATCGGGCCGAACGGCGCCGGTAAGAGCACGCTGCTGCTGCACCTGGCGCTGCTGGAGCGCCCCAACGCGGGGGTGGTGCTCTTCGAGGGTGCAGACGCGCGCGGGCGCGAGCTGGCGCTGCGACGGCGGATGGCGGTCGTGTTCCAGGAGCCGCTGCTGCTCGACCGCACCGTGCTGGCCAACGTCGAGACGGGGCTGCGCCTGCGGGGCGTGGCGGGCGGCGAGCGGCGACAGCGGGCGACACGATGGCTGGCGCGCTTCGGCGTCGATGCGCTCGCGTCGCGGTCGTCGCGCACGCTCTCCGGCGGCGAGGCGCAGCGCGTCAGCCTGGCGCGGGCGTTCACACTGGAGCCGGAGGTGCTGCTGCTCGACGAGCCCTTCAGCGCACTGGACCGCCCGGCGCGCGAGGCGATCACCCGCGACCTGGCCTCCGTGCTGGCCGAGACGCACACGACGACGGTGCTCGTGACGCACGATCACGACGAGGCGGCGCGGCTGGGCGACCGCATCGCCGTGCTGATGCGCGGACGGATCGTGCAGTCGGGCACGCCGTCGGAGGTGTTCGGCGCGCCGGTCAGCGAGGAAGTCGGGGCGTTCGTCGGCATCGAGACGATGTTCGAGGCGATCATCGTGGGGCGGAACGAAGGATTGCTGACGCTGGCGGCCGGCGGCCACACGATCGAGGCGCTCGAGGGCGATGACTTCGGCGGCGTCACCGAGGCGCTCGTGTGCCTGCGGCCGGAGGACATCAGCATCTCCGCGCCGGGCGAGCACGCCGCCGGCAGCGTGCGCAACGGCATGGCGGGGCGCGTGCGGCGCATCGTGCCGACGGGCGCCGACGCGCGCGTGGAGGTGGACTGCGCCGGCGTGACGGTGATCGCGCGCGTGACGCGCCGCTCGCTCGACGACCTCGCGCTCGACGTGGGGACGGAGATCGTCGCCTCGTTCAAGGCGACGGCGGTGCACCTGATCCCGCGCTGGTAGGCGCTATGCCGGCTCCGGCGGGACCTAACAGGGTGTGGAAGAAGGCCCCCTTTAGCCGTAGCGCGGGCTTTAGCCCGCGCGGTGCAGCTTCAAAGAAGTCGCCTACCGGCTGACCACGGCGTGGGCATCGAGTTTTTCAACACCGTGCTAACCCCTCGCCACGGCGAGTCTTCGACCGGCCCCTTCCCTGGGAGGGAAGGGGAGCTCCGCCGCGCGGGCGCAGGCGCACCACGGTTCAGGTGTCGTGGTAAGAGAACGCCCGAAGCATTACATTAGCGGCTACGCCGGCGGGTGGCGCTGGATGGCGTCAAAGAGCTTCATGTCGTCCGCGATGATGCCGTCCACGCCGAACGATAGAAGATCGGCGGCGCGGTGGCGGTTGTTCACGGTCCAGGCGTAGACCAGCAGCCCGGCGTCGTGCAGGCGGCTGACGACGTCCTTGTTGAGCAGCGTGTGGCGGATCGACGTACCGGCCGGGCGCGGCTCGCGCCGTGCGCGCTGCAGCAGCGCCTCCAGGGCCGAGCGGCGGCCGACGGAGTAGAACATCTGCATATCCGTGCCGGCCTCGGCGAGCCGGTCGAGCAGCTTCCAGCGCTGCGACGAGACGCGGGCGGGCGGCATCAGCGACGCGAAGTCGTGGTAGAGCTCCAGGACGATGTCGGCGGTCTCGGTGGTCGATGACTTGATGTCGAGGAACAGCTCTGCGCGGAAGTTGACCTCGCGCAGCAACTCGCGCAGGCTCAGCTCGCCCAGCGAGAAGCGCACGTACCAGCGGTCGTAGAGCACCGGCAGCGCGGGCAGCTTGCGCTCGTGGCGCAGCGAGAGGCGGCCGCGGTCGTGCCAGAAGTCGCACTCGATGGCGTCGACGCCGTGCTCGAGCGCCTGCTCCAGGTGATGCAGGTTGTTGCCGGCGCGATGGGCGATGGCGTAGAAGCCGCGCGGATGCGTCGCCCGTAGGGTGGGCCGTGGACCGGTCGAGGCTTGGGGGTCAGGCGGTACCGATGACATTGACGAGCACCCGGCGCAGCCGCGGGTGGTCCAGCTCGACCAGGAAGATGCGCTGCCACGTGCCGAGCGAGATGCGGCCGTCGATGACCGGGATGGTCTCGCTGGTGCCCAGGAACAGGTGCTGGACGTGGGCGTGCCCATTCGCGCACTCGTCTTCGTTCATGTTGACGGTGCGGCGCGAGAAGTCGTTGTGCTCGTAATAGGCGTTTGGCGGCGCGAACTGGCGCAGCGTGCGGGCAAGGTCGCGGAGCAGCAGGGGCTCGTGCTCGTTGATCTTGATGGCGGCGGTGGTGTGCTGGGAGAACGCCGTCACCGACCCGAACTGGATGCCGGACGCCTCGACGATACGGACGACGTCATCCGTTATGTCGACGAACTCGGGAGCGGCGGTGGTCTCGAACTCGATGGCTTCGCAGAGGACGCGGGCCGCCGGGGCATCCGAGCGCGCGACGATCTCCCGGCGTGCTTCGACAATCGTACGTTCCATCAAACCGCCTTCAGGTGGGAAGCTGCCCGAATCTGCCGACATTCTCTAGGACGAACCTGCTAAGCGCAATTCTGGCGGCGCATAAGGACCTATCCCCCAAGCCGCTTCCCTGGAGAGAAGGGGAGCGCGTTTTCGAGGATCGGAACGCGGAACGCGCCGCAGCGGGCGGCTGCGGCTGTTATGTCTGGCTGACGCCGGTGAACTCCCACTGCGCGAGCTTGAGCGCGGGCACGCTGCGCACGCCGCCGCCGAGGTCGCCGAGCACCAGCATGGGGTCGCGGCCGACGAGGTCGGCGTGGTCCAGCGCCTCGACGTAGCCCTGCGTGAAGCGCATGTCGCGCACCGGGCCGACGACCTTGCCATCCTCGATGAGGAACGTGCCGTCCCGCGTCATGCCCGTGACGACGACGTTCAGGGGGTGGACGCTGCGGGTGTACCAGAAGCGCGTCACCCACAGCCCGCGCTTCGTGCTGCGGATCATCTCGTCGCGGGTGGCGGTGCCGGGCGCCATGACCATGTTGAGCGGGATGGGGCCGATCGTCGAGCCCGCAGGCAGCGCGTGGCCGGTCGAGCGCGCGTCGCCGCCCTGCTTGCCGGCGTAGTAGCTGTCCCAGACGACGCCCTTCGCCACGCCGCGCTCGATCAGCGAGACGGGCTGCTTCGGCGCGCCCTCATAGTCGAACGGCATCGGGATGCCCTCGGGCGCCAGGCCGTCGTCGCGGATGCTGATCTGCTCGCTCATCACGCGCTCGCCCAGGCGGCCGGACATGAAGCTGCGCTTCTCCATGTACGGCAGCGCGCCGAACGAGAGGTACGAGAAGAAGTCGAGCAGGTCGACGACGGCGTAGGGCTCCAGCACGACCTCGTACGTGCCGGGCTCGATGGTCTGCGGGTTGACGCTGCGGAGGGCGCGGTCGACCGCCTCCTGCGCGATGGCGTCGCCGTCGATGTCGGCCACGTCCTTGCTGAGGCGCGCCGCGTAGCCGCTGGAGGTCCCGGACATGATGACGGTGTTGATGTCGGCCTGGGTTTCGCGGTGGTGGGCGAAGACGCCGAGCGAGTTGGCGAGCGTGATCTCCTGCGCCGCTGTACGAAACGCGCCCGCCGCCGTGAGCGCGGCACGCGACGACGCCTCGCAGATCTGCCCGACGACGGCGGCGCGCCCCTCCGGCCCGCAGCGCGCGGTCGATTCGGCGAAGGCATCGGCCGCGGCGACGGGCTCGGGGCGGGGGAGCGAGCGGAAGTCCTCGTTCTCGCGCTGGTGCTGCGCCAGCTCGTACGCCTTCGCGGCGACACGGCGCAGCCCGTCCTCCGAGATCTCGTTGGTGGAGGCGATGCCGATCTTCTGGCCGATGACGGCGCGCACGCGCACATCGACGTCCGTGTACTCCACGTTCTGGTGGATGTAGTTGTTGGCGAAGCGGGTGAGGGCGGAGTTGTTCGCGAAGACCTGGACCTCGGTCTGGTCGGCGCGGCTCGCCCCCAGCACCGACTCGACGATGCGCCTGGTCTCGGTTTCGCCCAGCATGCTGCCGCTCCCGCTCCGGTGCCCGCGCCCGCGTTCGGGGCGGTGCGCTCCGCACTATACGGTTGGCGACGGTCCGGGTACACCGCGCGGGCGGGCCGCCGGCGTCATGTCAATCCGCGCGCGCCCAGGTGACGCAGCGCACGCCGGCGGCCCCTGCCGCCAGCAGGGCGCCGGCGCACGAATCGAGCGTGGCGCCGGTCGTCACGACGTCATCGACCAGCAGGACCCGCCGCTTCGCCACGCGCGCAGCATCGGCGGCGAAGGCGCCGGCCACGATCGCCCGGCGCTCCTCTCGATGCATCGTCTTGGCGAGCGGGGTGGTGGCGCGGGTGCGGCGGGCGGCGCGGTCATCGAACAGCAGGCCGGCGGCGGCGGCCAGGTGCTTCGCCAGCAGGGCCGACTGGTTGTAGCCGCGAGAGCGCTCGCGGCCTCGGTGGAGCGGCACCGGCACGACGAGATCGAGGTCGCCAGCATCGACGTGCGTCAGCATGACGTCCGCCATCGCCCCGGCGAGCGCGGACATGCCCGAGTACTTGAGCTGGTGCACGAGGGCTCGCGCGCCCTCATCCATCACACACGCCGCGCGGATGGACGCGAACGTCGGCGGGCGCTCGGCGCAGTGGCGGCAGAGCACGTCATCGGTGACGGGAACCCAGCAGCATGCGCAGCGGCGGCCGTCCGCGGGCGGCAGCGCGTCGATGCAGGCGTCGCAGAGGAGCGCGCCGCCGCGGCGGCAGAGCGCGCACTGCGGCGGATAGAGCAGGTCCAGCGCGAGCCGGGACGCGCTTTCGAGCACGTTTCGCATCCGGGAGCGAGTATATCGGCTTGGAGATCGGAAGGTGGAGGGTGGAGGGGGAGCTGCGCGGAGCTGCCCGCACGCGACGGAGGTGGCTACAATGTGCGCACGGCCGTCAGCAGGAATCATTATGATCAGCATCAGCATTCGCCTCTACGCAGGGCTGCGCGACCTCGTGGGAGCGCGCGACCTCCAGATGGAGCTGCCGGAGGGCGCTACCATCGATCAGCTGCGGACGCGGCTGGGCGAGGAGCACCCCGCCGTGCTGGGGCTGCTGCCGACGCTGGTCTGCGCCGTCGACGAGGAGTACGTCGTGCCGGAGCACGTGCTGCGCGACGGCGACCACGTGGCGCTGATCCCGCCCGTAAGCGGAGGCCGCTGATGTTTGGCATCACCCGCGACCGCCTGGACCCGGCGCCGCTCGTCGAAGCCGTGCGCCGCGACGAGAGCGGCGCGGTGGCGCTGTTCTACGGCGTCGTGCGGAACGAGAACCTGGGCCGGAACGTGCAGTACCTGGAGTACGACGCCTATCCCGAGATGGCGATCAAGAAGATGAAGGAAGTGGCGGACGAGGTGCGGGCGAAGTTCCCGGTGACCGGCGTGGGCGTGCTCCACCGCATCGGGCGGCTGGAGATCGGCGAGACGAGCCTGCTGGTGGCGGTGTCATCGGGGCACCGCAGCGAGGCGTTCGCAGCGTGCCACTACGCCGTCGACCGGATCAAGCAGATCGTGCCGGTCTGGAAGAAGGAAGTCTGGGAGGACGGCGAGGCGTGGATCGAAGGGCACGTGCCCGAGGTGCCCGGCGCCGGCGAGGCGCCGTAGCGGCCGGGCGCGACGATGCCCGCCGGGTGTGAACGGCGGGCATCGTGTGCGCATTTGCGGAGACGGAGTCAGCTGGCGACGGGCGCCCGCGACTGCTCGAAGCAGTTGCTGCAGTACACCGGGCGGTCCAGTCGTGGCACGAAGGGCACACTCGCGTTGCCGCCACAGTTGGCGCAGGTCACCGTCGTCAGCTCGCGGCTGCCGCCGGACGAGCGCTCGCGGCGGCGGGTGGCGCGGCAGCCAGGACAGCGCTGCGGCTCGTTGAGCAGACCCTTCTCCAGATAGAACCCTTGTTCGCCCGCTGTAAACACGAATGTGCCGTTACAGTCGCGGCAGGTCATCGACCTATCTTCGAATGCCACCTTACGTTCCTCCTTGAGACAGGTAGTGCGTGTGGCCGGCGCAGGGCGTGGCGGCCATGGCGCATACTTTAGAGGTTGCTAAAACTCCGAGTCAAGCAGTTCGGTACCGAATATCATCATTAGCCGCCAAAAAGGATGTCAACGTGTCGCCTGAGCGCCTCTCGATCCCTCGCTATTGCCAGATGTGCGGCCGCGGCCTCGTCGAGCGGTACATCGCCGCCGAGACGCGCCCGCGCTACCAGTGCGAGGCCTGCGGCTTCATCCACTACATGAACCCGCGGGTCGTGGCGGCGGTGATCGTCGAGCACGAAGGCCGCGTCCTGCTGCAACAGCGCGCGATGGGGCCTCGGTCCGGCTACTGGACGTTCCCCGGCGGCTTCCTGGAGGTTGGCGAGACGCCCGAGCAGGGGGCCGTGCGCGAAACGAAGGAGGAGGTCGGGCTGGACGTCGAGCTGGGCGGACTGCAGGGCGTCTACACCCGCCCGAAGGAGGGCATCGTGCTGGTCGTATACGGCGGCACGGCGACCACGGGCGACGCCATCGTGGCGGACGCCGAGTCGCTGGCCGTCCGCTGGTGCCGCGTCGACGAGATCCCCTGGGCCGACCTGGCGTTCGAGACGACGGAGGCGGCGCTGCGCGACTGGGTTCGGGCGCGGAGCGGTTAGAGGCTGGAGGTGGAGGCTGGAAGGCGGAAGTCGGAAGCTGGACGGGCGCACACGGGGCGGCGTGCTCTTCGTTGAGGCGGGAGGACGCGGGCGCGCCGCGTGGGGAGCGCGATCGTAACGCGGGCGGCCCACCCCTTGCTGTTTGCTGTTTGCTGTTTGCTGTCGCGACCCTGTCCCCTGTCCCCTACAACCTATACTGCCAGCATGCGGATCGACATCCTGACGCTGTTCCCGGAGATGTTCACGGGGCCATTCGACGCGAGCATCATCGCCCGCGCGCGGGAGGCGGGCGTGCTGGAGATCGCCCTGCACAACCCGCGCGATTACACCGACGACAAGCACCACATCGTCGACGACTACGCCTACGGCGGCGGGCCGGGCATGGTGATGAAGCCGGAGCCGATCTTCACGTGCGTGGAGGCGGTGCAGGCGATGGCGGAGCCGCCGGGCAAGGTGGTGCTGCTGACGCCGCAGGGCCGGCTGTTGAACCACGAGATCGTCGAGGAGCTGGCCGCCGGGCCGCGGCTGATCCTGATCTGCGGCCACTATGAGGGCGTCGACGATCGCGTGCGCGCGCATCTCGTCGACGACGAGATCAGCATCGGCGACTACGTGCTGTCCGGCGGCGAGCCGGCGGCGGTGGTGCTCGTCGATGCGGTCGCGCGCCACCAGCCGGGCGTGCTGGGCTCGGAGCTGTCGCTGGAGGAGGAGTCGCACGCGCAGGGGCTGCTGGAGTACCCGCAGTACACGCGCCCTGCCACCTACCGCGACATGCCCGTCCCGGAGATCCTGCTCTCCGGTCACCACGCCGAGATCGCGAAGTGGCGGCGGCGACAGAGCATCCTGCGCACGGCGCGGCGGCGGCCCGACCTGCTGGCGCGCGCGCAGCTGACGGGCGACGAACGGCGGCTGATCGAGCAGGAGCTGGCCGCGGACTGACGCGCCGTCGCGCGCGAAGCGAAGGAGACCGCACATGGCGAAGCCGCGGCTGGAAGGCAAAGTGGCGATCGTGACCGGCGCCGGGGCCGCCGCCGGTGGCATCGGCAACGGGCGCGCGGCGGCGATCCTCTTCGCGCGCGAGGGAGCGCGCGTCCTGCTCGTCGACCGCGACCGCCCGCTGGCCGAGGCGACGCAGGCGATGATCGCGGCGGAGGGCGGCGAATCGCTGGCGTTCGAGGCCGACGTGACGAAGTCCGAGGACTGCCGCGCGATGGTGGCGTCCGCGGTCGAGCATTGGGGCCGCCTGGACATCCTGCAGAACAACGTCGGCATCGGCTCGCGGGGCACCGTCGTCGAGATCGACGAGGCGGCGTGGGAGCGCGTGCTGCGGGTGAACGTCACCGGCATGATGCTGGCGGCGAAGCACGCGATTCCGGCGATGGCAGCGGGCGGCGGCGGCGCCATCGTCAACATCTCGTCGATCGCGGCGCTGCGGCCGCGAGGGCTAACGCCGTACGCGACATCGAAGGGCGCGGTGGAGGCGCTGACGCGGGGGCTGGCGGCCGACCACGCGCGCGACGGCATCCGCGTCAACTGCATCGAGCCGGGGCCTGTGTACACGCCGATGGTGTACGCCGCCGGCATGCCCGACGAGGTGCGCGAGCGCAGGCGGAAGGCGGCGCCGCTGGGCATCGAGGGGACGGGCTGGGACATCGGCTACGCGTCGCTGTTCCTGGTGTCGGACGAAGCGCGCTACATCACGGGCGTCGTGCTGCCGGTCGACGGCGGCGTCCTGCTGACGGCGCGGTAGCCAGTTCGCCGCGCCGCAACGGCTTCGGCACTACGGCGGCCCGCCGGTTCCTGCTACGCTGAGGGCGACAGCAGATCGTTCTGCGGGAGCTGGGGATCGCCCGGCTGAGAGGGCCGCCGCGCGGCCGACCGCCGAACCTGACCCGGGTAATGCCGGCGCAGGGAGTGGACAACCAACCGCGCCTCCATCCCGGTTGGAGCATGGCCGGCACACGGCCGTGACGCAGTTTGCCTATGAACGAGGACATCAGCTCCGTGCCGCGCGCGCTCACGATCGCCGGCAGCGACTCCGGCGGCGGCGCCGGGATCCAGGGCGACCTCAAGACGTTCTCCGCGTACGGCGTCTACGGGGCGTCGGCCGTGACCGCGGTGACCGCGCAGAACACGCTCGAAGTGCGCGACTGGCTGGCCATGCCGGCGGAGCTGGTGGCAAGCCAGGTCGATGCGGTGCTCGGCGATATCGGCGCCGACGCCGTGAAGACGGGCATGCTGGCGAACGCCTCGATCGTGGAGGCCGTCGCCGCGCAGATGCGCGCGCATCACGTCGAGAAGCTGGTGGTGGACCCGGTGATGGTGGCATCGGACGGGCGGCGGCTGCTCGAAGCCGACGCCGTCGCCGCGCTGATCCGCGACCTGGTGCCGCTGGCGCTCGTCGTCACGCCCAACGTGCCGGAGGCGGAAGTGCTGACGAACCGGGGCATCAGCACGTGGGACGACGTGAAGGGCGCGGCCGCGCAGATCGTCGAGATGGGCGCGCGCTCGGTCGTGATCAAGGGCGGGCACTTCGACGACACGCGGAACGCGACCGACGTCTTCTACGACGGCCACGGCTACCGCGACTTCACGGCGATCCGCCTGGAGACGACGAGCACGCACGGCACCGGCTGCACGTTCTCGGCGGCCATCGCCGCGGCGCTGGCGAAGGGGCTGGGCACGGCCGATGCCGTGGCGCTGGCGAAGTCGTACGTGACGCTGGCGATGCAGCACGCCTATCCGGTCGGGCACGGGCACGGCCCGCTGCACCACTTCTACCGCTACTGGCAACCGACGGGGCGGCGGTATCAGCCGGGCGTCGTGCCGAAGTGAGGAGGACAGCGTGCACCTGATCGCGCGGCGGTACAGCCGCTCCGGATACGCACCGGCGTGGTTCTACGCCGTGCTCTGCATCGGCTTCGCGGCGATGGCGGTGTGGGCGCTGGCGCAGCGCGACTGGCTCGTGGGGGCGATCGCGATCGCGATGGTGCCGGTGACGATCGCCGGCAGCCGCGTGCTGCGGCGGCTGAGCGAGTCGGCGCGCGCGGAGCGCTCTGCGACAGAACAGCAGGAGGATGAGCATCGATGACGACGACGAATGACGCACTGACGATCGCGGGGAAGCAGTTCAGCTCGCGGCTCTTCCTCGGCACGGGCAAGTACGCCAGCCCGGAGGAGACGGTCGCCGCGCTCGACGCCTCGGGCACGCAGCTCGTCACGGTGGCGATCCGCCGGCTCGACCTGGACAACCCGAACGCGCGCACCGAGCTCGACTACATCGACTGGACGCGCTACTCCGTGCTGCCAAACACCGCCGGCTGCAAGACGATGGACGAGGCGCTGCTGACGGCGCGGTTGGGGCGCTCGGTCACGGGATCGAGGTGGGTGAAGCTGGAGGTGATCCCGGACCCGAAGTACCTGCTGCCCGACCCGATCGGCACGCTGCGCGCGGCCGAGCAGCTGATCGCCGAGGGGTTCGTCGTGCTGCCGTACATCCACGCCGACCCGGTGCTGGCGAAGCACCTGGAAGAGGCGGGCTGCGCCACCGTGATGCCGCTCGGTTCGGCCATCGGCTCCGGGCAGGGGATCCGGATGCTGGACACGATCAAGATCATCATCGAGAACGCCACCGTGCCGGTGGTGGTGGATGCGGGTATCGGCGCGCCGTCGGATGCGGCGTTGGCGCTGGAGATCGGCGCTGACGCGGTGCTGGTGAACACCGCCGTCGCGAAGTCGCAGGACCCGCCGCTGATGGCCGCGGCCATGCGGCAGGGCGTCGAGGCGGGGCGGTCCGCGTACCTCGCGGGCCGCATACCAGCGAAGCCATACGCATCGGCGAGCAGCCCGGCGGAGGGCGTGGCGGCGCTGACACGGAGCGGCATGTGACGCGCCCGGCGCTGCCCCGGCCGGCGCTGGTGCTCGTCACCGACAGCGCGCGGCGGGCCGACGGCGGTGCGCGCATCGACCACATCGTGCGCGAGGCCGTGCGCGGCGGCGTCAACATCGTGCAGCTGCGCGAGAAGCATCTCCCGCGGGCGCAGCTCATTGGCGTGGGGCGACGCGTGCGGGAGGCGATCGACAGCCGTGCGCTCTTCTTCGTCAACGGCGACGTCGAGGCCGCGATCGCGCTGGGCGCGGACGGCGTGCACCTTCCGGAGGACGCACCCGCGATCCTGGACGTGCGGGTGTGTGTTGGTGCGCGGATGCTGATCTCGCGCGCGGTGCACGGCATCGACGCGGCGCTGCGGGCGGAGCGCGAAGGCGCGGACCTGCTCCAGCTCGGCACGATATTCGAGACGGCGTTCAAGCCCGGCGTGCAGCCGCTCGGCATCGAGGGGCTGCGCGTGGTGTGCGCGGCGGTGCGGCTGCCGGTCATCGCGATCGGCGGCATCACCGCGGTGAACGCGGCGGCCGTGCTGGACGCGGGGGCGGCGGGCGTGGCCGTGATCGGCGCGATCTTCGATGCGGAGGACCCGCGCGTGGCGGCGGCGGCGCTGGCTGCCTCGATCGGGCTGCGCGCGCCGCTGGCGGCGGAGCGATGAAGATCACGGTGAACGGCAAGCCGCGCGACATCGACGCGCCGGATGGCGGCGCGGCGGTCGACCTGCCGGCGTTCCTGCGGACGCACGACATCAACCCGCGCCTCGTGGCGATCGCGATCAACGGCCACGTGGTTCCGAAGGATGAGTACGACGCCGCGCTGATCCGCGAGGGCGACGCGGTGGAGGTCGTGCGCATGGTCGGCGGCGGCGCGCGATGAGCGACGTCGTGGTGATCGGCGGCGGCATCGTCGGGCTGGCGTCGGCGTACGAGCTGGCGCGCGCCGGCGCGAAGGTGACGCTGCTGGAGTACGGCAAGACCGGCATGCAGGCGACCAACGCCGCGGCCGGCATGCTGGCGCCGCTCATCGAGGCGCAGGACGCGGGGCCGATGCTCCGGACGGGGCTGCGCGCGTTGAAGGAGTATCCGGCGCTGGTGGATGAGCTGGAGCGCGGCTGTGGGTTCGACCTCGAGTACCGAGCGAACGGCATACTGAGGGTGACGTTTGACGAGGCCGGTATCGCCGATCTGCGCCGCCGCTTCGGCTGGCAGCGCGAGCTGGGCCTGCCGCTGGAGTGGCTGGACGCGCCGACGTGCCGCGAGCTGGAGCCGCGCCTGAGCGAGCGCGTGCTGGGCGGCGTCTTCTCCGCTGCGGAGGGCAGCGTCAGCAACCAGATGCTGGCGCTGGCGATGGAACGCGCGGCGCTCGCGCACCGCGTATCGATCCGCAACGGCGCGCCGGTTACCGGCTTCACGACCATGGGCGGCTTGGTCACGGCCGTGCGGTCCGGCGCCGCGTCGTTCGCGTGCGACGCTGTCGTGCTGGCGGCGGGCGCGCGCTCGGGGCAGCTCGCCGCGCGGCTGCGCATCGACCTGCCGGTGCGGCCGGTGCGGGGACAGATGATCGCGCTCGGTGGCATGCGGGCGCCGATCCGGCACATCGTGTGGGGGCCGGAGGGGTATCTCGTGCCGCGAGCGAACGGCCTCGTCTTCGCGGGCGCCACGGTCGAGGACGTGGGCTTCCGGCGCCGCACGACGCAGGCGGGGGTGCGGGCGATGCGCTCGATGGCGAGCCGGCTGGTGCCGCAGCTGGGCGCCGCGGCGCAGCAGTTCGCGTGGGCGGGGCTGCGGCCCGGCAGCGCCGACGGGCTGCCGATGATCGGCCCGCTGCCTCGCTGGGCGAACGTAATCGCCGCCACCGGCCACTACCGGAACGGCATCCTGCTGGGGCCGCTGACCGGCAAACTCGTCGCCGCCGGCATCTGCCGCGCCGACTGGAGCGACGTGCCGCCCGAGTTCGACCCGGCCCGGTTCGACCGAGCACCAGCGAAGGGGTAGCCGAGCGCGACCGCCTGCGGCGACCCTCACCCCGGCTGTTTGCTGTTTGCTGTTTGCTGTTTGCTGTTTGCTGTTTGCTGTTTGCTGTTTGCTGTTTGCCGTTTGCCGTTTGCCGTTTGCTGTTTGCTGTTTGCTGTTTGCTGTTTGCTGTCTATTGTGGCCCCGCTTTCTGCTTTCGGCTGTCTGCCGTACCCTGAGCCGCATGAAGTACCACATCTGGACCGTCGGCTGTCAGATGAACGTCGCCGACTCGCGCAAGCTGGCCGCCGGGCTCGACCGGGCGGGCTGCGACGCGACCGACGCGATCGCTGACGCCGACCTGGTCGTGCTGAACACATGCTCGGTACGCGAGCACGCCGAGGACCGGGCGATCGGCCAGCTCGGACGGCTGAAGAAGATGCGGTCGCGCGGCAAGGAGTTCAAGATCGCCGTGATGGGCTGCATGGTGGGCGTCCGCGATGACGACTTGCGACGCCGATTCCCGTACGTCGACGCGTTCGCGCGGCCACAGGACTTCGCGCCGATCATGGAGATCGCGGGCATCGAGAACACCGGCGGCGAGTTCTGGCCCACGACGTTCGCCACGCCCGACGCCGTCACGGCGTTCGTGCCCGTCATCCACGGCTGCGACAAGTTCTGCACGTACTGCATCGTCCCGTACCGGCGCGGGCGCGAGAAGAGCCGCACGGTCGAGGACATCCGCAACGAGGTGGAGCACTACTGCGCGCGCGGCGTGCGCGAGGTGACGCTGCTGGGCCAGACCGTCGAGGCGTACGGGCACGACCTGGAGGCGGGAAGCGGGACGCGGAATGCGGGATCGCCGGACGGACGGCCGGATCTCGGCGACCTGATGCGCGCGATCCACGACGTGCCAGGGCTGGAGCGGATCCGCTTCCTCACGTCGTACCCGAAGGACATGACGGCGCGGATCATCAACGCCGTCGCGGAGCTGCCGAAGGTGTGCGAGAACTTCAACATCCCGGTGCAGGCCGGCGACGACGCCGTGCTGGCACGGATGCGCCGCGGCTACACGCTCGCCGAGTATCTTGAGAAGTTCGAGATGGTGAAGGCGCGCATCCCGCACGCGGCGATGGTGACGGACGTCATCGTCGGCTTCTGCGGCGAGACCGACGCTGAGTTCCAGCACACGTACGACCTGCTCGAACGCCTGCGCTTCGACAAGGTGCACGTGGCGGCGTACTCGCCGCGGCCCGGCACGATCGCGCATCGCACGCTGGCCGACGACGTGCCGGCGGACGTCAAGCAGCAGCGGCTGCAGGCGATCGAGCAGCTCGAGGCGCGCGTGTCGGCCGAGATCAACCGCGGGTTTCTTGACACGGAGCAGCAGGTACTTGTCGAGCAGCGGCGCGAAGGCCGCTGGACGGGCCGAACCCGCGCGGGCAAGCTGGTACACTTCGAGGGCGACACGGAGGCCGGCGCGATGGTCACCGTCCGCATCGAGCACACGACTGCCTGGTCACTGCAAGGAACAGCGCTCCCCGCGACGGTCCCTGCACCATGTTCAACTCAGCCGACACACTAGTCATGCCCCTGCTGGCGGGGATCGGCGCGTTCGCGCTGGTCGGCCTCGTCTGGAACCTCTTCGAAGGGTACTTTGAGGAACGCCGCAAGGATCAGCGATAGGTTCCGCCCGTGCCCAGCACCACACCCAGGCCGCCGCTCGTCGCGGTCGTCGTCGTCATCCTCACTGTGGTCGAGGATGATCTGCGCGTCCTGCTGATCCGTCGCAGCGCCGACCCGTACCGCGAGTTCTGGGCGCTGCCCGGCGGCGTGCTGGCCGATGGCGAATCGCTGGACCGCGCGGCGGCGCGCAAGCTGCACGACGAGACCGGCGTGCAGGATGTTTATCTCGAACAGCTCTACACCTTCGGCGAGCTAGCACACGGCGACAGCAAGGGCGCGGCGAAGCCGGACCGGGGCGTCGTCGTCACGTACTTCGCGCTGGTGCAGCACGAGCAGGTGCGGCTGCGAGAGAGCGAGACCTGGCGGCCGGCGTGGCACAGCGCCTACAAGCTGCCGCCGCTGGCGTTCGACAACAACGCCGTCGTGGATTACGCCGTGCGCCGGCTGCGCTCGAAGCTGGACTACACGAATGTCGCGTACAGCCTGCTGCCGAGGCAGTTCACGCTGAGCGAACTGCAGCAGGTGTACCACGCGATCCTCGACCGCGAGCTGGACAAGCGCAACTTCCGCCGCCGGATGCTCTCGCTGGACATCATCAAGCCAGCCGGCGGCACGCGAATGGAGGGCGCGCACCGCCCCGCGCAGCTGTACACGTTCACAAGGCGCGAGCCGATCACGGTGTAGTCAGCTTTTCAGCTTGTGAGCAGGTCAGCAGGTCAGCCGCTCGACTGACGACACCGCCTAGTGCGCCACCGCTGATCCCGATAACCTCTCGCGGTATGCCCGGATCATTCACGTGTAAGGACTGCGGCGCCGCGTTCGCCATCTCGGCGCAGGCGCTGTCGAAGTACCCGGGCTGGGTGCCGAAGCAGTGCTCGGCGTGCCGCAAGCCGTCGCGAGCGCGCAGCGGCGGCAAGCGCACCGCGGGCGAGACGGCGGGGCAGGCCGGCAGGACCGTGCCGGCGGCGAGCGCGGCAGAAGCGGCGGCCCGCTTCTCTCTCGGGCCGGCCAGCGGCATCTTCACCGACGGCTCCTGCGACCCGAATCCCGGCCCCGGCGGCTGGGGCATGGTGAAGGTGGTCGAGGGCGAGGTCGTCGCCGAGCGCCACGGCAAGGCCGCGTACACCACGAACAACCGCATGGAGCTGACGGCGCTGATCGAAGGCTACCGGCTGCTGCCCGCCGACGAGCGCATCGACGTGTACTCTGACAGCGCGCTCTGCGTGAACACGATGACGCTCTGGGCGCCGAAGTGGGAGCGCAACGGCTGGTTCCGCAACAAGAGCGGCGGCGAGATCAAGAACCTGGACCTGGTACAGGAACTCTTCGCGCTCGTGCGGTCACGGCCGCTGGCCAACCTGACCTGGATCCGGGCGCACGCCGGCTCGCGCTGGAACGAATACGCCGACGCGCTCTCGCGCGCGTATCTACAAGGGCTGACGCGGAACCTAGAACCTAGAACCTAGAACCTATAACCTGCAGCGATGGCACACCTCGCGGTCCGCGGCGGCACGCCGCTTCGCACGAAGCCCTGGCCCGACTGGCCGCAGCACGATGAGCGCGAGCTGCGCAACCTGCAGCGCGTCCTCGAAAGCGGCAACTGGGGCGGCTTCCCGTCGCCGAACGTCATGGCGGGCGAGTTCGCCGAGCGATTCGCCGCCTACCACGGCGCCACGTACGCGGTCTGCACGACAGGCGGCACGACCGCGCTCGAAGTGGCGCTGAAGGCGGCCGGGCTGGAGCGCGGCGACGAGGTGCTGGTGCCGGCGCTGACGTTCTACGCGACGGCCTTCGCCGCGCTGGTGCAGGGCTTCAAGCCGGTGTTCGTCGATGTTGACCCCGAGACCTGGTGCATCGACGCGGCGCAGATCGAGCGGCACATCACGCCCGACACCCGGGCGATCCTGCCCGTGCACCTCGGCTCGCGCATGGCGGACATGGACCGCATCGGCGAGATCGCGCGGGCGCGCAACCTGCGGGTGATCGAGGACTGCGCCCACATGCACGGCGGCTTCTGGCGCGAGAAGGGGGCGGGCACGCTGGGTGACGTCGGCTGCTTCAGCTTCCAGTCATCGAAGCTGATGACGTCGGGCGAGGGCGGCATCATCATTACGAGCGATGAGACGCTGGCCGAGCGCTGCAACGCCTACGTCAACTCCGGCCGCGGGCACGGCAGCGACCGCCAGGCCGCCGAGGGCACGATGCTCGGCTGGAACTACCGCATCACCGAGTTCCAGGCGGCGGTGCTGCTGGCGCAGCTCGAACGTCTGCCGGAGCAGATCGCCACGCGCAACGCGAACATCGCGCACTTCGAGCAGCGAGTGTCGCAGATCGAGGGCGTGAGCACGCTGCGCCACGACGAGCGCATGACGACGAGATCGGGGTACGGCGTCGTGCTGCGTTATGACGAGGCGGCGTGGCGCGGCATCTCGCGCGACCGCTTCGCCCGCGCGCTCTACGCCGAGGGGATGCGGCTGCACGGCGCGTTCTACACGCCCGTGTACCAGACGCCGCTCTTCGCCTGGAAGGACGCGCCTATCGAGGTGGACTACTCCGGCGTCCGCTGCCCGGTCGCCGAGAAGGCGTCCTCCAAGGAGATGGTCTGGCTGCCGCATGAGGTCTTCCTCGGCACCACCGCCGACATCGACGACCTCTGCGACGGCATCGAGAAGCTGCGCGAGCACATCGACGAGCTCGAGGGGTAGCGCGATGATCGAGCCGCGCATCCAGTACGTGCGCACGAGCGACGGCGTGACGATCGCGTACTACGTCGCGGGCGGCGGGCCGCCGCTGGTGAAGCTGCCAACGCTTCCTATCGGCCATCTTCAGCTCGAGTGGCAGGCGGGCGAGCACGAGATGGCGGAGCTGATCGGGGCGCAGCGGACGTACATCCGCTACGACGCGCGCGGCTTCGGCCTCTCGGACCACGACGTCAGCGACTTCTCGCTGGACGCGATGGTGCGCGACCTGGAGGCGCTCGCCGAACACCTGAGCCTGGAGCGGTTTCAGCTCATGGCGGCAGGCCTCGCGACGCCGATCGCGCTGGCCTACGCCGCGAAGCATCCGGCGCAGGTGTCGCACCTGGAGCTGGGGTTCTACGGGTCCGGACGCGAAGTACCGCAAGAGCAGATCGACAGCATCATGGCGCTGGGCGACCAGAACTGGGAGCTGGCCACGGAGACGCTGACCCACACGGTGCTGGGCTGGACGCACGGCGCGCTGGCCCATCAGATGGCCGAGATCATGCGGCAGTCGACGACGCCTGCCGGGATGCGCGCCTTCATCCCGCAGGCCCGCGCCTGGAACACGGAGGATCTGCTGCCGCGCATCACGGCATCGACGTTGATCCTCGCTCGCCGCGAGGGAGCGCCGATGTACGTCGACGAAGGGCGCCGCGCGGCCGGCTTCATCCCGGACGCACGCCTGGTGCTGCTCGAGGGCGACATCGAGCGCGCGCAGGGCGACGAGCTGGCGGCGATCTGGGCCTTCCTCTCCGACGGGCAGGAGCTGCCGGGCTCGGCTCCCGAAGCCGCGCCGGTGACGGCGACGATCCTCTTCGCGGATATCGTGGATTCTACGTCGCTGACGGAGAAGCTCGGCGACGCGCACTTCCGGGAGCACGCGAACGAACTCGATGAGGCGCTGCGCGCCGTGATCCGGCAGAGCGGCGGCGCCGTGGTCGAAGGCAAGGTGCTGGGCGACGGGGTGATGGCGGTGTTCACGTCGGCGCGGCAGGCAATCGATGCGGCGCTGCGCTGCGTAGCCGCGAGCGAGGACACGGAGCTGCGGCTGCACCTCGGCATCCACGCCGGCGACGTGATCCGCGACGGCAACAACGTCTATGGCGGCGCCGTGAACATCGCCGCGCGCGTCGCCGCGGATTCCGCGCCCGGGGAGATCCTGGTCACCGACGTCGTGCGCGCGCTGGCCCGCACGTCGGCCAGCGTCGGCTTCGACGACCGTGGCGAGCGAGCGCTCAGGGGCATCGCCGAGCCGCAGCGGCTCTACGCCGTGCACGACCGCGGCGCGTAGGCGCACCCATCCATCGCCCACGATGCCGCATCAGCGCCGGGCGGGCGCGGCCGATACATTTGTTATCCTTCGGCAAGGAGACTCCCATGACTGATTGGCGCGCGATCGAGCAGAAGTACTACATGAAGGCCGGACGACGGACGGACATGCTGGCCGTGCGCGCCGAGGGCTCGAAAATCTGGGACGAGGACGGCAAGGAGTACCTCGACTTCTTCGGCGGTCCCGCCACGATCAGCCTCGGCCACTCGCACCCGGCCATGCTCGATGCGCTGATCGACCAGGCGAAGCAGCTGATCCACGTCTCCAACCAGCTCTACTCCATCCCGCAGCTTCAGCTGGCGCAGCTGCTGGTGGAGCACTCGTGCTTCGACAAGGTCTACTTCATGAACAGCGGCGCCGAGGCCAACGAGGGTGCGCTGAAGCTGGCACGGAAGTGGGGCAAGGAGCACAAGGACGGCGCGTACGAGATCATCTGCACCGACAACGCCTTCCACGGCCGGACGCTGCAGATGATCACGGCGGGCGGCACGGAGCGCTACAAGGCGCCGTTTGGGCCGCTCCCGGAGGGCTTCCCGCACGTGCCGTTCAACGACGTCGAAGCGGTAAAGCGCGCGACGACGCCGAAGACGGTCGCCGTCTTCATCGAGCCGATCCAGGGCGAGGGCGGTATCAACGTGCCGGACGACGCGTACTTCCCGGCGCTGCGCGCTTGGTGCGACGAGAACAACATCCTGCTCATCTTCGACGAGGTGCAGACGGGGTGCGGGCGGACCGGAAAGCTGTTTGCGTACGAGCACTGGGGCATCGAGCCGGACATCATGACGCTGGGAAAGGGCATCGCTAACGGCGTGCCGCTGTCGGCATTCCTGGCGAAGGAGCACTGCGCCGTCTTCACGCCGGGCGACCACGGCAGCACCTACGGCGGCGAGCCGCTGACGACGCGCGTCGGGTACGAAGTGATGAAGTACATCATCGAGCACGACCTGTCGGGTCGCGCGGCCGAAAAGGGCAAGATCGTGGAACGGCGGCTCCACTCGCTGCTGGACCGCTATTCGAACGTGACGGCGGTGCGCGGCATGGGGCTGATGTGGGCCGTGCAGTTCTCGAGCGACATCGGCGAGGCGATCACGAAGGCGGCGCTGGCGAACGGGCTCCTGGTGAACAACGTGCGTCCGAACGCGGTGCGCATCGTGCCGCCGCTGACGATCAGCGACGAGGAGCTGGAGCAGGGGCTGGCGATCCTGGAGCACGTGATCGA
>Ga0315281_10003579_pt1 | contig 22734 bp, 15 predicted proteins | sample YL17G07_0_MG_FD_204540 | JGI IMG/M metagenome (GOLD analysis project Ga0315281, IMG submission 204540) | Sediment microbial communities from Yellowstone Lake, YNP, Wyoming, USA - YL17G07_0 | ecosystem: Environmental > Aquatic > Freshwater > Lake > Sediment | place: USA: Wyoming | collected... | reverse complement strand
CGCTATGATATAGAAAAATTCCGGGAAATACAAGAAAAAATCGAAGAGAGACGGGGTCAGGACTTGACATTGGACAGATTTGTCCAATGTCAAGACCTGACCCCTTCTCTCTTGCCTAAGTTTATGATAATATTGCCGGCTAAAGATGAAAAAGAACGCCGTCCGATTGGGCCTCATCATCCTCCTCAGCCTCGTCTTCCTCTTTTTTTTCCTGCGGAGCGTCGATTGGAAGGAGGTCTTCCGCTACCTGACCGGCGTCAACGTCTTCTTTTTTGTTTTGATCGTTCTGCTTGTTCCCGTGCACCTCGTCACCCGGGCCGCCCGCTGGCACTTTCTCTTGAGGCACGAGAAGAAGGGCGTCCGTTTCTTCAACATGTTCGCGGGCAACGCCATCGGCTTCACCGTGACCAATATCTTCCCCGGCCGCCTCGGCGAGATCGTCAAGCCCCTCTACCTCGCCCAAAAGGAAGGCATGCGCAAGGGTTTCGTCATGGGAACGATCGTCGTCGAACGCATCTTCGACATCTTCGCGATGTGCTTCCTCCTCGGCGTCTTTCTTCTGGCCAGGCCGCTTTACGCCTCGATCTTTCGCGTCAACCCCGAGGCCGCCTCCAGCCTCTTTTTTTGGGGTAAGGTGGGCGTCGGCCTCGCCACGGTCCTCCTCCTCCTTTGCCTTTCCCTCTACTTCTTCAAGGAGAGGACACTCCGTGTCGTTTCGTTCTTCTTGAAGCCGCTGCCGGCCGGCTGGTCTAGGAAGGTCCTATCGCTGGCCGACGAGTTCATCGAGGGTTTGAAGTTCTTCCACTCCGCGGGGAACGTCGTCGTTTACGCCGTCATGTCCCTCGCCGTCTGGCTGGGCATTGTTTTTTATTACTGGCTCCTGTTCTTCGCTTTTCACGTCTCGGTGCCTTTCTTCGTCCTCGTCCCCTACGTCTTCCTGACCATGGTCGGGGCTTCCATCCCCACGCCGGGAATGGTCGGCGGCTTCGATTACTTCTCCAAGCTCGGGTTGACCTCTCTTTACCACCTCGACGCTAACCTGGCCGTGGGCATGACCATCGTCATCCACGCGGTCCAGATCCTCGTGACATGCCTGATCGGTTATGCTATATTATGGAAAGAAGGTTTGTCGCTTTTTCAGCTGAAAAAAATGGGAGAAACGGAGAGTTCATGAGGTGTCCGTTCTGCGGTTTCCTTGAGAGCAAGGTCATCGACTCGAGGGAAAGCAAGAAAGGCCTCTCCATCCGCAGGCGCCGGGAGTGCCTCTCCTGCAAGCGGCGTTTCACGACTTACGAAAAGATCGAGGAGATCCCCTACATGGTGGTCAAGAAGGACGGCAGCCGCCAGCCCTTCGACAGCCAGAAGCTCCTCCGGGGCATGATGAAGTCCTGCGAGAAACGGCCCATCCAAATCAGCCAGCTCGAGGAGATCGTCGAGGAGATCGAGACCATGCTCCAGGAGCGGCCCGACAAGGAGATCGACGTCTCCGAAATCGGCCAGATCGTGATGGACAGACTGAAGGCCCTGGACAAGGTCGCCTATGTCCGTTTCGCCTCCGTCTACCGGGAATTCAAGGACGTCGTGGAATTCAAGAACGTCTTGGAACATCTCCTGAAAGAAAAGTAACCCCGGCCTCCATGATCCGAAGAATTCGGCCCGTTTCAAGAATTATCAAGATCGAGGCCGAGATCCGAAGGCAAGGCGTGGGGGCTTTCGCCCGCGGGTCCGACCTTCCGGGTCTGGACCAGGTTTGGGTGCCGGCCGTGGACATCTACGAGAAAGACGACGAGATTGTGGTCGAGGTCGAGCTCGCGGGCGTCCTCAAGAAGGACGTCCGGATCATGCTCTACGGCAACCGCATTGAGGTCAAGGGCCTGAAGAAGGAGGGCCCGGCCGAAGCGGTCCCGCGCTACCATCGCCTGGAGCGGGAATACGGGACGTTCCGCCGGATGATCTTTGTCCCGTGCGCCATCCAGCCCGATAGAACGGCGGCCACCCTGGAGAACGGGATCCTGACGATCGTCCTCAAGAAGCGGCCCGGACCGACCCCGAAGGTCGAGGCCAAAATCCGGAAGAACGGCGAATGAACTTGGAGGAACGAAACCATGGCCAACATAGATGAAAAATCCGACGATCCGCTGAGCGGCCTGATCGAGGAACAGAACCAGAAGCTCCATATTCCCGCCAAGCTGCCCGTGCTGCTGCTCCGGGACATCGTGATTTTTCCCTATATGATCGCCCCCCTCTTCGTCGGGCGCGAAAAGTCGAAGAACGCCATCGACCAGAGCCTGTCCACCAACCGCATGATCATCCTTCTGACCCAGAAGGACATGGAGATCGAGGACCCCAAACGTGAGGACGTCTACGAGATGGGCACGGTGTCCCTGATCATGCGGATGCTGAAGCTCCCAGATGGCCGGGTCCGCATCCTGGCCCAGGGCCTGATCCGGGCGAGGATCGAGAGCTTCGAGGAGGACGGGCCCTACATCACGGCCAAGCTCCAGGTCGTCCATGAGCCCGAGAAGGCGGACAAAACTCTGGAGGCCGAGGCCCTCATCCGCAACGTCCGGAACGGCCTCGAAAAGGCTACCTCGCTCGGCAAGAACATCCCTCCCGAGGTCCTGATCATCGCCACGAACGTCGATGAACCGGGAAGGCTGGCCGACCTGACGGCCAGTAACCTCGAGATTAAGATCGAGGAGGCCCAAGAGATCCTGGAGATCGTCGACCCCCTCCAGCGCTTGAAAAAGGTCTACGAGCTCCTGACCCGGGAGCTTGAGCTCCTCGACGTCCAGTCCAAGATCTCGACCGAGGCCAAGGGCGAGATGGACAAACTCCAGAAGCAGTACTACCTGCGTCAACAGATAAAGGCCATCCAGAAGGAACTCGGCGAGGGCACCGATATCCAGGAGGAGATCAAGGGCTACCAGGACAGGCTGAAAAAGCTCCGGGTCGCCGAAGAGGTCCGGGAAGAGCTCGAAAAGCAAATCATCCGGTTGGCCCAAATGCATCCGGAGTCGGCCGAAACCGCCGTCGTCCGCAATTACCTGGACTGGATGTTTTCCCTCCCCTGGAACAAGATCACCATCGACAACCTCGACCTCGTCAAGGCCAAGGAGATCCTGGACGAGGACCACTACGGCCTCGACAAGGTCAAGGAGCGCATCCTTGAATACCTGGGAGTGCGCAAGCTTTCCAAAAGGATCAAGGGCCCCATCCTCTGCTTCGTCGGGCCCCCGGGAGTGGGCAAGACCTCCCTCGGCAAGTCCATCGCCAGAGCTTTGGGCCGGAACTTCATCCGCATTTCCCTGGGAGGGGTGCGGGACGAGGCTGAGGTGCGCGGCCACCGGCGGACCTACGTCGGGGCCATGCCCGGCCGCATTGTCCAGGGCATCCGGCGCGCCGGTTCCAACAACCCGGTGTTCATGATGGACGAGGTGGATAAGATCGGCGCCGATTTCCGGGGCGACCCGTCGTCGGCCCTCCTCGAGGTCCTGGACTCCGAGCAGAACAATTCCTTCCGCGACCATTACCTTGGGGTCCCCTACGACCTGTCCAAGGTCATGTTCATCACGACCGCCAACCTCCTGGACCCCATCCAGCCCGCCTTCCGCGACAGGATGGAGGTCCTGGAGCTCCCCGGTTACACCGAGGAGGAGAAGCTCCAGATCGCGGTCAAGCACCTCATCCCCAAACAGATCGCCGAGAACGCCCTGGACGGCAAATTCATCGATTTCAGCGAGGGTTCGGTCAAAAAGATCATTTCCCTCTATACCCGTGAAGCCGGGGTCCGGAACCTGGAGCGCGAGATCGCGTCCGTCTGCCGGAAGGTCGCCCGCAAAGTGGCCGAAGGGCGCAAGACCCTGACCCGGGTCACCTCCCAGAACATCGAGCCCTTCCTCGGCCCGGCCAGGATCTTCAAGGACCAGCTCCTTCACAAGAACCAAGTGGGCGTCACCACGGGTGTCGCCTGGACCGAGGCCGGGGGCGAGATCCTCTTCGTCGAGGCGACCAAGATGCAGGGGAAGGGGAACCTTTCGCTGACCGGTTCGCTGGGCGAAGTCATGAAGGAATCCGCCCAAGCCGCCCTCAGCTATACCCGGGCCCACGCCAGGGAGCTTGGCATCGACAGCCGGCTCTTCCAAAGGAACGATTTCCACATCCATATCCCGGAGGGCGCCATCCCCAAGGACGGACCCTCGGCCGGCGTGACCATCGCCACTTCGTTCATCTCTCTGTGCACGGACACAAAGGTCCGATGGGACATGGCCATGACGGGAGAGATCACCCTCCGGGGCAACGTCCTCCCGGTCGGCGGCATCAAGGAAAAGGTGCTCGCGGCCCAACGGATGGGAGTCAAGAGGATGATCCTGCCCCTTCACAACAAGAAGGACCTCTTCGATATCCCCAAGAAGGTCATCAAGAACATGGAGTTCATCTACGTGGAGGACGTCAAAGAAGTCCTGAAGAATGCCCTGGAAACGAAAACAAAAGTGCGGAAGAAAAGAAAGCCCGCCCGAACGGCCAGGCCCGGGAAGGCCAAACGCTGAAGGCGGACGCGGACGGACGGCGGGACATGCGTTTGCGAAAGTTCGGCGAAAGGGAACTTCTGGCGGTCATCCGCAGGAACTTCACCGTTCCCCGGAAGGACATCCTCCTCGGCATCGGCGACGACGCCGCCGTCGTGAAACCGGGGGCGGGACGGCTCCTTGTCACCAAGGACCTTCTCGTCGAGGACACCGATTTCATCCTTCCCTTCCAGGACCCCCGTTTGCTGGGCCGTAAGAGCCTGAACGTCAACATCAGCGACATCGCGGCCATGGGCGGTCGTTCCCTCTACGCGCTCCTCGGCTTGGGTCTGCCCCGGGAGACCGTCCTGGACTGGGTCGTCGAATTCTTCGCGGGGCTCAAGGAAGCGGCCCGGGCCGCGGACGTGGTCCTCATCGGCGGCGACCTGTCCCAAGCCCGCAAGGTCCTGATCTCGGTGACCGTGATCGGCCGGGCGTCCGGCCGCGTCATCCTGAGGAGCGGAGCCCGGCCGGGCGATCGCATCTTCGTCTCAGGCTTTCTGGGGGACGCCAAGCAGGGGTTCCTCCTTAACAGGAAGGGGCTCCGGCTTGGGGACGATCCGGCCAAGGACTTTTTCCTTAAGGCGTTTCTGGACCCGCAACCCCAGACGACCCTGGGCCGGGAGCTCTCCGGGCTTCGTTCCGCCTCGGCCATGATCGACTGCTCCGACGGACTGTCGGTGGACCTCAATCACATCTGTGAGGCGAGTGGCGCGGGCGCGGAGATCGACTTGGCGAAGATCCCCCTGTCTCCGGCCATGATCTCATTCCAAAAGAAGCCCCTCCTTCTGGCCCTTCACGGCGGCGAGGATTACCAGCTCATTTTCACCGTCAAACCGCGGGACCTGCCCAAGATTGCGTCGCTCCGGCGGAGGCACAGGCTGACGGACGTCGGGCGGATCACCAGGGAGAAAGGGATCTGGACCGTTGACGCCCACGGCCGCCGAAAAGTCCTCGAGATCAAGGGATTCGAGCACTTCAAATAAAGGCGGTTTCAAACGCGGATTCAGGTCAGATAGTCGCCGTTGAAGACGACCTCGGCGGGCCCCGACTGTAAGATCTTGTCGTTCTCCCATTCCACCGTGAGCGATCCCATGCTCGTCCAAACCTTGACTTTGTGGTCGGTCAGGCCCTTCAGAATGGAGGCTACGGCGGCCGCGCACGAACCGCTTCCCGAGGACAGCGTCTCGCCCACGCCGCGTTCCCAGAACAGGACCTCGATCTCCTGCCGGTTGATGACGCGGATGAACTCGACATTCGTCCGGTTGGGAAAGAACGGGTGGGATTCGATCTCCCGGCCGACCTGGTTCCAGACGATGCGGGCGGGGAAGAAACGCTCCACGAAGATGTCGCAATGGGGGTTCCCGACGTTGACGCAGGTGATGGCGAGGACCCTTTGTTGGATGTTCAGCGGGTAATCGACGATCTTCTCGTGGACGGAGCCGTCGTCAAAAGGGATGGCCTCGGAAGAAAACCGTGGCGTCCCCATCTCGATCCGGAACAGGAAACGGTCGCCCGACGATTCGAGGAGGTGGCAGGTCCGTTCGCCGGCCGTCGTTTCGAACAGCATGCTGGGCGCCTGGAGCTCCTTGTGGTGGTAGAGGAACGCGGCTGCGCACCGCAGTCCGTTGCCCGAGATCTCGGCCTCCGTCCCGTCGGCGTTGAAGATCTTGAAACCCACCCGGCCCTCGTCCCGGTCCTTGATGGAGATCAGGAGCAGGCCGTCGGCGCCCGCCCCCGTGTGGCGGTCGCAGATCTTCCCGGCGAGGTCCCCGGGCGGAAGGTCCGCCGGGGCGTCCCCGAACATCACCAAGAAGTCGTTGCCGAGTGCGTGGAGCTTCGTGAATTTCATCAGGGCACTTTCAAGGTGTAGATGGTGTCCTGGACCTGGCCGTCTCCCTCCCGCCGGATGAGGAGGATGATCTCCTCGCCGGAGGGCGTCTTCTTCAGGATGCTTTCGAACTCCCGGACCGAGGCGACCTTCTTCCGGTTGACCTCGATGATGATGTCGCCTGTCGCAAGCCCCGCCTTGGCGGCTTCGCTGTAGTTCCTGACCTCCGTGATCAGGAGGCCCTCGGTCGTCCGGTAGCCGTAGCGGCGGGCCAGGCTGGGCGTCATGGGCGATACCGACAGGCCCACGTCCTTCTCGGAGCTCGCCGCCTGTCCCTTCTCGCTTTCGGGGTCCATCTCCTCGATGGCCGGCGTGAGCGTCATCTCCTTGCCGTCGCGGATGACCCGGACGGTGGCCTTCTTGCCGGGTTCGATGTCGGCGATCTTGAACCTAAGGTCGTTCGCGTCCTCCACCGGCTGGCCGTTGACCTCGACGATGATGTCATACTGCTTGAACCCGGATTTTTCGGCCGGGCCCTCGGGCTCAACGGTCGTGACCACCGCGCCCCTGCGGTCCTTCAGGTTGAGCTGTTTGCGCAGCCCTTCACTCACGTCCTGCATGACGACACCCAGCCGACCGCGGGTCACCTTGCCCTTGTCCTTAAGCTGGGCGACGATCTTACGGGCGATGTTGGAGGGGATGGCGAAACCGATGCCGATGTTCCCGCCGGTCGGGGAGAGGATGTTGCTGTTGATGCCGATGATCTCGCCCTTCATGTTGACCAGGGGGCCGCCGCTGTTGCCGCGGTTGATGGCCGCGTCGGTCTGGATGAAGTCCTGGTAGGTCGGGACGTTAAGCCCCGTACGCAATTGCCGTCCCTTGGCGGAGACGATGCCCGCGGTCACGGTGTGCTCCATGCCCAGGGGATTGCCGATGGCCAGGACCCACTCGCCGACCTTGACCAGGGCGGAGTCGCCCAGCTCGACGAACGGCAGGTCCTTGGCCTCGATCTTGAGGAGGGCCAGATCGGTCTTCGGGTCGGTCCCGATGACCTTGGCATCATAGTCCTTGCCCTGGAGGGTCGTTACCGTGTTCTTTATGGAATTCTCAGCGATGTGGTTGTTGGTCAGGAGGTAGCCGTCGGGGCTGATGAAGAAGCCCGTCCCCTGGACGGCGCTCCGGTATTCTTCATCCCTCGGCGCGGGCCGGTTGAAGAAACGGTCCCAGAAATCCTCGAAAGGCCACTGGTCGTCGGGTCCCTGCTGGCGGGCCTTCTCCTTGTGCTCGCTGACGATCTTGACTACGGCCGGTCCGACCTTCTCCGAGATCTTGACGAAGTCGAGGTCCGCCCTGACCTCCGGCGCTGATGAGGCGTAAAGGTCGGTGGAAAGCTCGGGGGCGGCCGGCTTGCCGATGATTTCCTTGGCGGCCGTATGTTTCTCCGGCAGGTATACGAAGACATACCCTGCCAGAAGGAGTCCAAACGCGAAACTGACCAACGCGACCCATACGTATTTTTTCATCTTTTTCCTCCCGGACGTAAAGAGTTAAATTAGCACATTTACCCTTGGAATTCAATCCACCCAACCCTATCCAAACGCCTTGGTCACCCAAAAAGTTGCATTCGGCGGGTCCCCGGGATATGATGTTTTTCCGCATGTTGAACAAGGGCTTGTTGATCGTCTTCGAGGGCATCGACGGCTCGGGAAAAACCACCCAGGCGAAGACCCTTATAAGGGAGCTCCGGGCCAGGGGGCTCGCCGCCGCATTCTTCCGCGAACCGACGGGCGGGAAGTGGGGCCGTGAGATCCGGCGGAAGGCCCTACGGCGGGATTCGCTGACGCCCGACGAGGAACTCGAACTCTTCGTCAAAGACCGCCGGGAGGACGTCGCGAAGAACCTCGGGCCCGCGCTGGCGGCGAGGAAAATTGTTGTCCTTGACCGCTATTACTTCTCCACGATCGCTTACCAGGGGGCCAAGGGGATCGATGCCGGCCGGATCCGGAGGATGAACGAGCGCTTCGCCCCGAAACCCGACCTCGTCTTCATCCTGGACGTCGAAGCGAGGAAAGGGTTGTCGCGGATCGGGGGTCGGAAGCGGAAGGACGAGCTCTTCGAGCGCGAGGATTACCTGGTCCGGGTACGGGAGATCTTCAACGGCTTCCGGGGCCGGAAATTCATCCATATCGACGGCACGAGAGACAGGAAGACGACGAGCGACAAGGTCCTTGAAAAGGTTCTCCAAGTCCTGGGCGGTTGAGCCCATCTGGACGTCCCCCCGTCCCTATGCTATATTTTATTGGCTGAAATCATGAAGATCCCCGATCTAAAAATAAAGGTCCGCAAGTTCAGGAAGGCCCGCCCGTTGAGGGTCCTTGTCCTCCTCCTCTTCGCCGGTACGGCCTGCGTCCTGGGGGCCTTTTTCGGCGCTTACATGACGATCCTCAACGACCTCCCCTCCGTCTCCGAGCTCGAGTCCCTCAAGCCCAAGATCATCACCTCGATCTACTCTGACAAGGGCGAGGTCATCAGGGAGTTCGCCGAAGAGCGGCGGATCGAGGTGCCCTACGCCAGGATCCCCGACATCCTGGTCAAGGCCATCATCGCCACCGAAGACCCCCGTTTCTACAGCCATAAGGGCGTGGACACCATGGGGATCCTCCGGGCCGTCAAAGAGGACGTCATCAAGCTCGGCCGCGGTTCCCTGCGCCGGCCCCAGGGTGGAAGCACGATCACCCAGCAGCTGGCCCGCTCCCTGTTCCTGTATTCCCAGCAGACCATACGGCGCAAGCTCAAGGAGATGTTCCTCGCCCTCCGGATCGAGAAGCAGTATTCCAAGGAAAAGATCCTGGAGCTCTACTGCAACCAGTTCTACCTCGGCCACGGCGTATACGGGGTGGAGACCGCTTCCAACCTCTTCTTCGGCAAGAGCGTTTCGGACTTGAACCTCGATGAGGCGGCCCTGATCGCGGGTATCTTCAGGGGGCCCTCGATTTACTCGCCCTATTCGAACGCCGATAAGACTCTCCAGCGCCGCAACCACGTCCTAAACCGCATGGCCGAGGAAGGCTACATCACGGAGGCCCAGGCTGAGGCGGCCAAAGGCAGGCCGATAAGCGTCCTCCCCCTCCGGGGCGGCAGTTCCGAGTTCGGCGCCTACTTCTTTGAAGAGGTCCGGAAGGTCATCGAGCGGGACTACGGCAGCGACACCCTCTACAACGCCGGGCTCAAGGTTTACACAACGCTCGACACGGACCTGGAGAAGTCCGCCGAGGAGTCCCTGCGCAAGGGCCTCAGGGACAGGGACAAGAAGAGGGGCTGGCGGATGGACAAGAAGAACCTGCTCTCCGGCGGCAAGGGCAACCTGGGGAAGATCTGGCTGGAGGCCTGGACGACGTCCGCCGTCGAGGCCGGCGAGGTCACGGATGCTGTCGTCCTCCTCGCCGGGCGGACCGAGGCCGTTGTCCGGGTCAAGGGTTATACCGGCCGGATGAAGAACACGGGGATCGAGTGGACACGGACGAAATACCTGGATGCCCTCATGCGTCCCGGGGACGTCATCCAGGTCCAGGTGAAGGCCATCGACGAAGGGGCGAAAGAGCTCTCCGTCACGCTCGAGCAGGAACCGCTCGTGGAGGGCGCGTTTCTGGTCATCGATCCCGTCACGGGACAGATCAAGGCCATGGTCGGCGGCTACTCCTTCCGGAGGAGTCAGTTCAACCGCGCGACGCAGGCCCTCAGGCAGACGGGGTCCGCGATCAAGCCGTTCCTCTATACCGCCGCCGTCGAGAACGGCTTCACCCCGGCCAGCATCATCGTGGACGAACCCGTAACGTTCAACGACAAATGGACCGGGGAGCCGTGGACCCCGCGTAATTACGACCGCGAGTACAAGGGGGCGGTGACCCTACGAAAGGGCCTCGAGGAATCGCGCAACGTCGTCACGGCCAAACTCCTGGACTACATCTCGCCCCAGGTCGGTGTGGACTACTGCCGCAAGTTCGGCCTGACTTCGACCATCTACCCTTATCTCTCGCTGTCCCTCGGGACCTTCGAGGTCACGCTCCTCGAGCTCGTCTCCGGGTTCACGACCTTCCCCAACAAGGGCGTAAGGGTCAAGCCCTACTTCATCACCCGCATCGAGGACAAGGACGGCAACGTCCTCGAGGAGAACAAGGTCGAGTCCGATGAGGTCATCCCGCCGCAGACGGCTTACATGATGACCAACCTGCTCCAAGGTGTCGTGAGCGAGGGGACGGCCGTAGCCGCGTCGACCCTGGGCTGGCCGTTGGCGGGGAAGACCGGGACGACGGACAAATACACCGACGCCTGGTTTATCGGCTTCTCTCCGACGCTCTGCGCCGGCGTCTGGATCGGCAACGATGCCAAGATCACCCTGGGGGAGCGGCAGTCGGGCGCCGTCGTCGCCCTGCCCATCTGGATCGATTTCTTCGCCAAGGTGATCGAGGCGCGTAAGAAGGCCTCCGAAGCGCAGGGGGTCGAGCTCGTACCGGAGGATTTCGAGGTCCCGCCCAACTTGAGCTTCGTGGACATCGACCGGAAGACCGGCCTCCTGGCGACGTCAATCTGCCGGTTCCGCCTCAAGGAGGTCTTTTTCCCGGGGACCGAACCCGTTCGCTACTGCACGAACCAGGACCACCTCCGCATCCTGGACTACTACTCCCAGGAGAACGCGAAGGAAGAGCACTAAAAAAATCCCCCTCTCTCCATCCGGAGAGAGGGGGAACAGAGGGGAAATTATAAAAAAGGAGATTAGCTCTTCTTCCGGATGCTCCCTGATGAATGCGAACCGGAGCTCGAACTGCCGCGGGAAGACATGGAGCTGCGCGAACCCGAAGAGGAAGATCCCTTGACAGAGGAGCTGGAGCCTGACTTACTGGAGCCTGACTTAGATGAGATTCGCGACCTCGAATAATCCTCTCCGGAGAATGACCTGATGATCCGACTGAGGAACGAACTCCTTCCTGGTTGGCCGTAATCGTAATCTCCGATGCTCCTGCCGCTGTGAATCGTGGGGGAGGCGGGGTAGCCGTAAGCGCTTCTCTTTGTGATCCGGGCTTCGGACTCGTCGCTCATGCCCGCGATGGAGCCGGCGCCGTCCCATGGGCTTCCGAAGCGGATCGATGAACTTTCATTCTTCTTTCGGATCTTCTTTTCCGTTGCGCCCTTGGCAGGCTTGACGGACTTCGGCTCTCCCTTGGCGTCGCCCTTGCCCTTGCCCAGGGATTGGGGGTTAAGCGTCCGGGGCTCGCCGCCGCGGTCGTCCCCCTGGGTGTGGCCCAAAGATTTTTCCCCGGAGCGGAGGAGAACCTTTCGGCCTTCGATGGGCTGGACGAGGGTCCTGTTGCCGAGCGGCCTCACTTCCAGGCTCCGGTTGGACAGGCTCATCCGGCTCAGCCCCTTCAGGGAATCGCCCTTCAGCGCGACCTCGGATAGGTTCCTTGCCCGGAGCTGGTCACGATGGACCACGGTCAGGGCGTGCGAGTTATAAGGGTAGTAGTCCCCGTAACGGTGTCCGTAGAACGTACCGTCGACGATGACCACCGGGTAGCCCCAATAGCTCAGCGGCGCCCAGGCGAAGTAGTCGTTATCCCACCACCAGTCCACCCAGGCCGGCCCCCACATCGAGGTCGGGATCCAGTACCAGCCGAAACCCGCGCCCCAGTGCCAGCGGCCGTAATGGAAGGTCGCCCAGCCCCAGGGTTCATAGGGAAGCCAAGTCCAGCCCGTCATGGGAAGCCAGGTCCAGCGGCCGTTGCTGTATGGACGCCATCCGGCATCCATGCCGCCGGGGACCCACACGTAACCGTAGGGAGGCATGTTCACCCAGTCGCCGTATTGACCCAGCTCGTATTCGAAATCCTCCATCTCGTTCGGCAGGTATTTCTTGACCAGGCGTTTAGACACTTCGGTGTTCCTCGTGTCGTTCCAGCGGTCGAATGTATCGCTGGCGGCGGCCACGAACTGGGAAGGTCGCGAATCGAACCGGCCCTCGACGGCTTCCAGCCGCTGACCGGCCTTGATCAGGATCGAGCCCTCCTCGCCTGCGGCTTCGATGAGGCCGCGGAAGACGAGGACCTCGGTGTCCTTGTTCTCCTTGACGTCCACGCGGTAGAGACCTTCGTCCAGGACGTAGAAAGAGGTGTCGGCCGTATGGATCTCGATGTTCTTTTCCTTGGCCAGGTTGGCGATATCCAGATAGACGTGGCCGGCCCAGACCCTGATGCGGACGCTGTCGTCGCCTTTCTTGGGCAGGTTCAACATGTCGATTTTGGTTTCGTTATCGAGGCGAATGTAGTTGCCCCGTCCGAAATGGACCTCGGCCCGGCCGTCGGTCGTCCCGAGCCGGTCGCCTTCCGTGACGGGCGTGTTCAGGACGCACTCCTCGAAACCGATGTCGGAGGCCCTCTGGATGAACGTGTTCCCGGTGAGATGACTCAACCGGGCGATGGAATCGTTGGTGTACTTCGTTTCTTCTTCGGCGAGAAGCGGAAAGACCAGCAGAAGAACCAGCAGTATTCCGAATAATTTCTTCATGGTCTGTCTCCTTACGCCCATCATAATAGCAAAATTCATGCCAAAACACCCGCCTGGAAAGGCGGGGGGAGTCCTTTATTCCCTGTCCTTTATAAAGGACGGCTGACACCTATTATAGGCGCTACTTAAAGGCGCTACAATTTCCAGGACTTTCTGACGACCTGGACCATAGGCTCGATCTCCCGTTTGGAGGCCTCCGTGATCGAGGAATTCGATGTAAGCGGGCGAGTGGATCCGGGCGATCTCTTCCTCGATCCCGGTCCTCACGCGTCCTCCTTGCCCGGGGCCAACCTGCCGCTGCCGGGCGAATATCAGCTTTTCTTGGGGAAGAACCTTTCGAGTTCTTCCGGCTTGGGTTTCTTGGTCAGGAGGCTGACGATGATCAGGGCCCCTATGGAGACGATGACCGCGGGATAGATGATCGGGACCCCCCAGGGGTCCCCGTCGGGGGCCATCGCCGGCGGCATCCGGTCGGAGACGATCTTGAGGATGATGGTGACCACCGTGCCCGAGATGATCGAGGCCAACCCGCCGGCCTTGGTCGCCCGTTTCCAGGCCAGGGCGGCGATGAGGGCGGGTGTTATGGCGACGCCGTAGATGGTGTAAGCGAACTGGGCGCTGTTGAGGACCGACTTCGATTGGGTGGCCAGGTAGAACGCCACGAGCCCGATGATGACGATCAGGACCTTCTGGAGGGCGATCAGGCTCTTCTGGCCGGCGTCCTTCTTCAGGAAGCGCTGGTAGATGTCGCGCATCAGGTTAGTCGAAGGGGAGAGCAGGTAATTCATGCCTGTTGAGATGACGACCGCGCAGGCGGCGCCAAGGAGCAGGACGCCGACGGGCGCGGGCACCAGGCTTTTGGCCGCCATGAGGACGACCTTGCCGCCTTCCTTGGGGATGCTCAGGTCGATCTGCCCCTTGAGCTTGCTGTAGGCGAAGACGGCGATGATGACCACGACCGTCTCGACGAAGATCGTGCCCAGGGTCCACCAGACAACGGCTTTCTTGGCGTCCTTCGGCGTCCGGGCGCTGTAGAATTTCTGGTACATGCTCTGGACGCCCAGGAGAAGGAGCAGGGTCGAGAGGAAGTAGCTTCCCGCCTTGAGCGTCGGGTTGGCGCCGAACGTGGAATTGACCAGCTTGAAGTAGCCGGGGTCCAGGACCTGCGTTGCCTGATGGATGCCGCCGGCCGCCGTGTAAACGAAGGGGACGGCCAGGAGACATGCCAGGACGATGATGATGCCGTTCGGAAGATCGGTGTAAGCGATGGCCACCATCCCTCCGAGCACCGTGAAGAGGATGACGAAGAGGGCGGCGATGGCCGTTCCCGACGGACTGGAGATCGCTCCGTCCGTGATCACGTTCAGGATGAACCCGCCTGCGATAAACTGGTAGGAGACGATGACCGTGAACGAGATGATCAGGGCGATGGCCCCGGCGACCCTGGCCACGGGCCCGTAGCGGACCTCGAGGATGTCGCCGATGGTGTACTGGCCGAACGTCTGGATCTTGCCGGCCAGGAAGTAGATGAGGATGATGCCGACCCAGGCCCCGGCTGCCAGCCAGATAGCCGAGAAACCGGCCTTGGAAGCGAATTCGGCGCCCGCGATGAACGTTCCGGACCCGATCCAGGTGCAGATCAGGGTGAAGACCATGACCGAAGTCTTGAGGCTCCGGCCCGCGACCATGAAGTCATCCTGGCTTTTGATCTTCCGGGACCGGTAGAAGTTGAACCCTGTCAGAACGAGGAGATAGCCGAGGATGATGTAGACATAAAACGACATTCACGCCTCCAAAAGATCGTTTATTTTCCGAACAACTTTCGCGCTTTGAGCTTGATGAGAACGAAGGCCATGATAGCATACCTCCGCAGTTCCCCGAAAGAGCGGATGCGGCGGAGAGCGCGGGGCGCTTTCCGGAGGAGGGAGACATTCCCGCCGCTCATCGACCAGCGGAACAGGAGTTCGCTCGTCTGCGCCCAGCTCAGTTTATCGAGAAAAAGAGGGACATCGCCTTGGGCCGTCGGCAGGGTGACGATCCCGGAATGGTATCTTTTCGTCCAGGTGAAGTCCCGGGGCAGGAGGCCCGTCTCGAAGGCCGTCTTTTCCAGGGGCGTTCCGGGATAGACGTGGAGGACGGCCACCGAGGCCTCGACCCGGCCCCTGAACCGCTCGATGATGCTCACGGTCTCCTGCGCTTCCTCCCAAGTCTCCGTCGGGTGGCTGAAGATAAAGAAGACGTTGGGGATGATCCCGAGTTCCAAGCACCAACTGACGAGGTTGTAAAAGTCTCCGATCTCGATCCTCTTGTGGATGACCTCCCGACGGACGCGCTCCGAGCCCGCTTCGATGCCGAACGAGATGTGGAAGAGGCCCGCCTTCTTCATCTTTTCCAGGAGGGGCCGGTCGATGAGGTCGAGCCTAACCTCGGCCCTCCAGAAGATGTCGAGCTTCCGCTCGAGGATGAGGTCGCAGATCTGCTCGACCCGCTTGGGGCCGGCGTTGAAGGTGTCGTCGTAAAAGAAGATGACCCGGGCGCCCCGTTCCCTGACGTGTTCCTCGATCTCGCGGACGACGTTCTCCGGGCTCCGCATCCGGACATGCCGGCCCCAGTTGATGGGCGTTGCGCAGAAGTTGCAGTCGAAGGGACAGCCGCGGCTGGCCATGATGTTGACGGCCGGGAGCGGCCCGTGGCCGGGGACTTCGATCTTGAAGTTGTATTTCTCGAAGGGCACGAGGTGGAAGGCGGGGAAGGGGAGGGTGTCGAGGTCGGGGATCGGGGCGCGCGGCGGGTTGGTAACGACCCGGCCGTCCGCGTTTCTGTAAGAGATGCCGTCGATCGCGCTGAGAAGCGGTCTCAGCCGCTCCTTGTCACAACCAGCCTTCTCGAACGCCCGGCAGAGCTCGAGCGTCGTCATCTCTCCCTCGCCCCGGACGATGAGGTCGAGTTCGGGGATGTGGGCGAGCGTGTCCTCGGCGGCCATGGACGCGTGCGGCCCGCCCATGACGGTCAGAGCGTCAGGGTGGGCCTTGCGGGCGAGCCTGATGAGCTTGAAACTCTGGAAGCGGTTCTCGGTGGTCGAGGTGACGCCGACGATGTCCGGCCTCTCTTCTCGGACCCGGGACGCGATGCCGCGTTCATTAAGCCCGAGGATGTCGGCCGGGACGATCCCGACGTCGATCCCTTCCTTCTCCAGGACGGCCCCGATATAAAGAAGGCCGAGGGGGGGCATCGAGGACCCTTTGGACCAGCGCTCGGCGAAGTAGCCGCCGGGAGGCACAAAGAGCCGGATCTTCATAAGTCCGCCTTGAGTTCCTCTTTTTTCTCGAGCTTCACCGAGTAGAGCTTGGTGATGTTGGGTTCTTCCATGGTCGTCCCGTAGATGTAGTCGGCGACCTCCATGGTCTTGTAGTTATGGGTGATGATGATGAACTGGGTCTGGTGCTTGATGGCCTTCATCAGGTCCAGGAACCGGGCGAGGTTGACCTCATCCAGGGCGGCGTCCACCTCGTCCAGGAAACAGAAGGGCGACGGCCGGTAGCGGAACAGGGCGAACATGAAGGCCATCGAGGTCAGTGACTTCTCGCCTCCCGAAAGGAGCGCCAGGTTCTGGAGGCGCTTTCCGGGCGGCTGGGCCACGATCTCGACGCCGCTCTCGAGCGGGTTATCGGGATCGAGAAGCTTGACCTCGGCGTTTCCGCCCTTGAAAAGCAGGCCGAAGACGTCGCGGAAGTTCGTGTTGACCTCTTCGAGCGCCTTGATAAACTGGGTCTTGCTCTCCTCATCGATCTTGCGGATGGCCGCCTCGGTCGAGTCGATGGACTCACGAAGGTCGTGCCGCTGCTGGGTGAGGAAGTCGTAGCGCTTCTTCTGTTCGAGGAACTCCTCCTCGGCCATGAGGTTGACGGCCTTGAACCGCTGGATGGCGTCGCGGAACTCTCCGAGTTCCTGCTCCACCTCCTCGTCGAAGAGATCGAGGGCCGGCCGGAGCTTCTTGAGGGAGCGGCGGGGCTTGGGGGCGGCCCCTTCCTCTTCCTCGGAGAGGGCCGTTTCTTCTTCGGCTTCCTCGACGCGCTCTTCTGCGGGCGCGGCTGGCGCCGCGGCCGCGTCTGCCCGGAGGGCGGCCTGGGCCTCCATATCGGCCCGGAGTTCGGCCAGGGTCTTCTTGAGGTCCTGCCAACAGGTTTCCTCGAGGTTGACCAGGTCACGATCGATCTCGGCCTTGTGGATCTCGGACTTGACGCGGGCGTCCTTGGCCGCTTCCTCCTCCTCCCGGAGGGTCTGGAGCTTCCGCTCGAGCTCGTCCTGCTCTTTCCGGACCTTCTGGAGATCGGCCTCCTTCTTCTCGAGGGCCTTCTCGCCGATGCGGCGTTCGGACTCGTGGCCCTTCGCCTTCTCCGAGAGGCCGAGGATGTCATCGGCCAGGCGCGATTTTTCGGCCTCGCCCGTCCGGATCTCCTCCTCGAGGGAAGCGATCTTGGACTCGGTGGCCTCCTTGCGACGGGCCAGGCCCTGGATCTGCTGACGGAGGCCGTTCATCTTCTCTTTGAGGATATCGCGGCCGGACTTGAGCTCGAAGAACCGCCGTTCGTCGGTGCCGTCCTTCTCCCGGACCTCGGCCAGTTCCTTTCGGGCGGTTTCGATCCACTCGTTGAGGGCGCGCTCTTCGCCCTCGGCGGCGGCCAGGCCGGTCTTGAACGAGTCCATGTTCAGAGACATCGACTCCTTGTCCCGGAGCAAGACATCGAGTTCTCCGGCCAGGATGTCAACCGAGGTCTGGGCCTTCTCTTTTTCAAGGAGGCCGAACTTCCGCTCCCGGAGCCTGTCCTGGAGGGCGCGCTCTTCCTGGAGATGGCGGGCGCTTTCGGTCTCGAGGGCGGTTTCGAGGGTCTGCCTTTGCGCCGTTCTTTCCTCGAGGGCGGCCGCCAGGGGCAAGATCTCGCCTTCGAGGCGGGTGGTCTTTTCCGCCAGCCCTCGGATCTCCTGGGTGAGGGCGATCATGCCTTCGCTTTTCTCGCCGAGTTTGAGGAGCCCCGACGCGAGGAGGAGGTCGCCCGTGGGCGTGATGAAGTTCAGCCGGGGGAAACAGAGCCAGAGCCGGATGGCGCCCGCGGTGTCCCTGACGATAATCGCCTCATCGAGGCGGGGGAGGAGGTCTTGGAAGCGCTCATCGGCCCGAAGGCGGCCCTTGAGGAGTCCGGTGACGTCCGGGTCGCCGAGGACCTCCGGCGGGACCTCCGACCTCACCCGGCCGGGGACGAGGAGGTAGGTCCCTCGAAGCCCGGGCCGGAGGACCTTCAAGAACTCCTCCGGGAGGACGACACGGGCCTTGGCCTCTTCCTTCCAGAAGACGTCGAACAGGGGGGCGTCCTCGGCGTTGGTCCGGACGAGGTCGGCGAGGAGCCCGAACGCGCCCGGCACGTCTTCGGCGGAGACCGCGGAGCGTTCCTTCGCCTCGACCTTCCGGAGGGCTTGAAGCTCGTAGGCGGCCGCGTCGCGCTTCTCCTTGAGGGCGGCGATTCGGGACTGGAGATCTGCGATGTCGGCATGAGCTTGGGAGAGGTCGGACCGGAGGGACGCGATGGACAGCTCCTGTTCTTCCTTCGCTTTCTGCCGGGCCTTGATCTCGGACTCGAACCGGCCGAGGTCGGCGCCGGTCGCGTCCAGGAGCGATCGCAGCTCGGCGGCCTGGGCCAGGAGCTTCTCCTCCTGGCGGAGGACGAGCTCGAGTTCCTTTTCGACCTTGACCGAATCGTTCCTCTTTTCCGTCAGCTCCTGAAATTTGAGGAGGTGCTCGTCGCGAAGGGATTGGATTTCCCGGGCGCGGGCGGCGGCCCGCTCCTTGGCTTCGCCGATCAGGGCCGAGGCCGCCTCGACATCCTTCTCGCGGCCTTCGAGCTCGTGGGACATCTCCTCGAGGGCGGTCTTCGCCTGGATCGATTCAAGCTCGAGGGCGAGCATCTCCCGACGAAGCTCCTCGCGGCCGGACTCGGCCTTCTTCTTCGACTCCTCGAAGAACTCGGCCCGCTTGGTTTCCCGCTCGATCTCGCTTTCCAGGCGGGTGGTCTGGGACTTGAGGGCGAAGACCTTCTCCTGGTCCTCCTTGAGGGTTTTTTCGAGGTCCCAGATGGCCTTGCGGGCTTGGGCGAGGTTCCGTTCCTCGATCTTGATCCGGGAGACGACGTCCAACTCCTTTTCCAGGCAGGAATTGTAGAGGGCGGCGACGTCCTGCCGGCTCATCTCCAGGTGGACGAGTTTCCTCTGGAAGTGGACGGAGGTCAGCTCGCGGACGCGCTCGCGGAGCCGCTTGTAACGCGTCGCGGCCGAGGCCTGGCGCTGGAGGGAGTTTTTGGCCTTCTCGACCTCGATGATGATGTCCTCGAGGCGGGTGAGGTTCTGTTCGCTTAATTCGAGCTTGTTCTGTGCCTGCCGCTTCCTGTCCTTGTAGAAGGCTGTGCCGGCGGCTTCTTCGAGGAGGGCCCGCTTCTCGACCGGCTTGGAGGTGACGAAGTTCCCGATGGCGCCCTGCTCGATGACGAAGTACTCGGCCTCGGCGACGGAGTGTTTCCACAGCTCATCCTGGATGTCCTTGAGGCGGACGGACTTGCCGTCCATCCGGTACTCGCTTTCGCCCGAGCGGAAGATCCGGTGAGAGACGGACATCTCGGCGTCGTCCCCCCCGAGGGAGAGGACGACGTCGGCCATGCTGCCGGGCGTGCGTTTGGCGTTGCCGTTGAAGAGGATGTCGTCGGTGCGGTCGCCCCGGACCGTTCTCTGGCGGTGGCCGCCCAGGACCCAGAGCATGGCGTCGACGAGGTTGCTTTTCCCGGTGCCGTTGGGGCCGACGATGGCGGTGATCCCCGGGTGGAAAACGATCTTGGTGCGGTCGGGGAACGACTTGAAACCTTGCAGTTCGAGCTTCTTGATGATCATGCTGTTGTTTTCTCGCTTCTGGGCAAAGGGGTATTGTAATCAAATCGCCCCGATTATGGAAGGGGTTATGTCTCGACACCCGGAATTCCAGGGACGCGATACCAATTCCAGAGAATGGATTCATGTCCCGGAATTCCGACTCACGCCCTATCGGCAAGCTTGGGACCCTTTCCAACGACTGGACACACCGCTTCGACTTGGCTATAATTCCTTGCCGGTCTTTTCGGACCGGTCCATCGGGCCAGCGTAGCTCAGTCGGTAGAGCGGCTGATTCGTAATCAGCAGGTCGGAGGTTCGATCCCTCTCGCTGGCTCTCCTTTTAGGAGGGGTTGGTGACCCCTTAAGGTGGGGAATATCCCCCCGAAGTTCACCCCTAAAGGGCATTGCCAATCCAGCCCTCCAGCCCCATATTATGCCCAGAACCAATAAGAAAAGGACCAAGAAGGCATGGAGGACAAAATGAGGCACGACATGAGTGGGGGGAAAAAGATCGCGATCACCATCGCATTAATGTGTTTGATACTTGCCCTGCCGCTTTCGGCCCAGGCGAAAAAGCTCCAGGTCGTCACGGATCTGGCCAATATCTATCTCGATGCCGACGAGCGGAGCCCGATCGTCGAGACCCTCGTGAAGGGTGCTACGATGACTCTCGCCAGCGCCATCAAGACTCACTCGAACTGGTTCTATGTCTATTATGTCTCGCTCCAGACGGGGAAGACGCGCTCCGGATACATCCTCGACTCCCTGGTCCGCAAGCTCTACGCTGACGTCAAGGTCATCAACATCAGCTCCGATGATGAGATCACCCAGCCCCGCGACCTGGACTTCAACGACAGCTACCAGCCGATCATCGACTGGGGCGCCGCCAAGGGCAAGATCATCAACATCGAGGGCCGGCCCTCCAGCCAGGAAAAGATCAACGGCTTCGAGGTCATCCGGTACAAACGCTCGATCATGGCCAAGAACTGTCTCGTTGAATACGTCTTTGACAACAATCGCTTGGTGACGGCCCGGTACAACCTCCTCGAAAAGTACGCCGACAAGAACCTCTACATCGAGGAGTACCTGAAGATCAAGGACCACCTCATTTCCAAGATCGGCGCGCCGAGCGCGGACACGGTCACCTGGCAGGATCCGACCTACAAGTCGAACAACACACTCTGGGGAACGGCCCTGAGCATGGGCCATTTAGAATATCACGCGGTATGGGAACTCTCCGGCACCGAACTGCAAATCACACTGGCCGGCAGCGCCAACCAGGTGGCGTTCGGCGCCGAATTCAACGGCTTGAAATTCAAATCAGCCTCTTTTTAACCCCTCCTTTCTATTTTCCCCCGTCCCCACGGGGACGGGGGCTTTTTACCGCGGCTGTTCTTCATCCTGGACGAAGCTCATGCTGACCTTGTTGCGGCCTCGCCATTTGGAGTGCATCATGAGCTGTTCGGCCCGCTTGACCAGGCTCTCTACCGTGTCGTAGCGTTGGACGAGGCAGGCGCCCATGGAAATCGTGGCGCTCAGGATGCCTGTTTCCACCGAGATATAGGATTCTGCGACGAGCAGCCTCAGTTTGTTGGACACGATATCGAGCCGGGTTTCGTCGATGTTGAGGAGGACGATCAGAAACTCTTCCATGTTCCAGCGCCCCACGATGTCGAAGTAGCGGATGTTCTTGTGGACCGTCCGGGCAATCATCCTCAGAGCCTTGGCGGCGTTGAATCGGCCGTAGCGCTCGAGGAGCTTGTCGTAATGATCGACGTCGGCGTAGATCAGGCCGAACGGCAGGTTGTACTTCTGGAACTCGTCGAGCCGCGCCGCGAGGTGCATCTCGAGATACTTCCTGTTGGTGATCCCCGTTTCGGTGTCGATCAGGGCCATGCGTTCCAGCTCGTTCACGTTGAGGGGAATGGTCACCTTGGGGGACGTGTTGGTGAAGATCTCGGCCGTGCCGATGATCTCGCCGTCCTCCTTGAAGACCGGGACGACGCGCAGGAAGATGGGCAGACGGTAGCCGTCCTTGTGCTGGATGTAGAGCTCGGCCGAACGGATCGTCCCGTCCTTGAGGGTGGCGATGATCGGGCACTTCTCCGGGTCGATCGAATTGCCCTCGTGGTCCACAAGGAGGACCACGTCCTCCGGACATTGCTTGCCGAGGACTTCGGACCGCTCGAGGCCGGTGGTCGTTTCCGCCCCCCTGTTCCAGAGCACGATCCTCCTGTTCCGGTCCAGGCAGTAAACGGCGTCCTGGATTTGGTTGAGGAGGGTGTTGGTGAAACTCTTGGCCGCCCCTTCAAAGACCTCGTTGATTTGTTTTTCCGCCGTCATGGATGATTCCCGTTCCTGCTCAAGATCTCAATGCCCCCAGAGCATTGTTTGGATAATATATAGCATAAAACAACTAGGGAACACAAGACCCATTTTTGAATTTCCCTACGGGCGCATCTTCCTCATTTACGGAAGAATTTCCCCCGTTCCGCGTCTAATAAATTGAAATGGGAGGAAAGGAGAATTCCATGTTCAAGTTTAAAAGCATCCTTTTGGTGACTTTATTGGTCCTGGCGCCCCTGGCCCTTTGCCTGGCGCAGGATAAGACCGACGTCAGCGGCGAGTGGGACTTCACCATGACCACCCCACGCGGCGAGATGACATCGACCGCCACCTTCGTTCAAGCGGGCGAAAAGATTACCGTGACCATGGTCAGCCAGCGCGGCGAATCCAAGGGCGAAGGCACCCTCAAGGGGGCCGACATCGAGTGGACCGTCACCCGGGACACGCCGAGGGGCCAGTTCACGATCACCTACCAGGGCAAGGTCGAGGGCGCTTCGATGTCCGGGCACGCCCAGATGG